>Ga0207044_1051_pt2 | contig 22307 bp, 21 predicted proteins | sample Alteio_BWMinCont_68_FD_153300 | JGI IMG/M metagenome (GOLD analysis project Ga0207044, IMG submission 153300) | Enriched cells from forest soil in Barre Woods Harvard Forest LTER site, Petersham, Massachusetts, United States -... | ecosystem: Environmental > Terrestrial > Soil > Temperate forest >... | reverse complement strand
ATGAGGTCAGGCGTTCGGCGACGAATCCGCAGAGGTCTTCTTCTAATTTCTTGCTGGCGACGGAGCCTTCGCGAAGCACAATGAAGGCTACGGGGATTTCGCCCGCTGCCGCGTCCGCGCGTCCGACCACGCCGCAATCGCGTACCGCGGGATGTTCGAGCAGCAGGGCTTCGACTTCGGCGGGCGCTACGGGGAAGCCTTTGTACTTGATCATCTCTTTGCGGCGATCGACGACGTAATAAAAATCATCGGGATCACGGGTCACAATGTCGCCGGACCAGAACCATCCATCGTGAAGCACGGCGGCAGTGGCCTGCGGATCCTTCCAGTAGCCCATCATGAACTGCGGACCGCGCATGACCAGTTCGCCAGGCTCGCCGGGCGGGACTTCGCTTTCCTCGGCTTCCGACGTGTTCACGACGCGGCAATCCGTTTGTGCCAGCGGTTGGCCGATGGATTCCGGTTTGTAGAGTTCGGGTTCGAGGTAGCCGACGTGGGTCACCGGCGAAGCCTCGGTCATGCCGTAGCCCTGGCACAGTAAAACTCCAGTGAGTTCGGTAAAGCGGCGGCCAAGCTCGGGAGCGAGCGGGGCAGCGCCCGACTTCACCCAGCGCAGTCGATGCTGCTTGGGGAACTGTCCGGCTTCGGCGGCCTGGCACAACGCGTTCAGAGCGGGCGGCACGGCCGGCATCATCGTGACCCCTTCGTCCACGATTAGAGACAGCAATTGGGAGGGGATGAAGCGCGGCATCAGCAACAGTGTCCCTCCCAGCGTGAGTATCGGGTTGAGGACAACATTGAGGCCATAGATGTGATAGAGCGGCAGGAAGCAGAGAGCCACATCGTCGCCCGACATTTCGCTGGCATGCGGTCCGATGAATTGATAAACGTTGGCGACCAGATTGAAGTGCGAGAGCATCACACCCTTGGGAAGACCGGTCGTCCCGCTGGAGTAGGGAAGCGCTGCCAGGGTTTGATCGGAAGACTTATCAGGGGTGGGGCACCCTATCGAAACCGGGTTCAGTAAGTTGGAAAATGGTTCTGATCCGGCCGCCGATTGGCGCGTGGTGTAGACGCGACGGAGGTCGGGAAGACCGGCGAGATTGATTCCCTGAAGCAACGGACCATCGGTGATGAGCAAGGCCGCGCTTGCGTTCTCCAACTGGTAGCGCACTTCGCGCTCGCAATAGCTGGGGTTCAACAACGTGGGGATGGCTCCAGCGAGAGTCGCGGCATGATAGACGGCGCAGAACTCCCAGCAGTTGGGGAGATAGATGGCAAGGACTTCACCCGGCCTGAGGCCGGTGGCGACGAGTCCACGGGCTAGCTGCTCGACCAATTCAGCGTACTGCGCGTACGTGATGCGCCGGTTGCAAGAGCTTTGGTCACAGGAGGAATCGATGATCGCGGTCTTGTGCGGGAAGCGGGAAGATGATTCGAAGATGAGATCATGAACGAAGCGGCCCTGTGGGTCTGCGTACAGGCTGGTGCGAAGCATGCGCTGTGATTCTAGCGCGAAGCTTCCGTGGTTGTAAGGACCTCGTTCCACGCTTTCCCACAAGCGTGCAGAGTTCAGTGCGCTTTGTCAGATTCATCGACTCGCGTTTGATCCGCGATAAAGTTTACTTCCCAGGTCTTGCCGCCATCGGCTGAGAAGGACTGTTCGAAGTGGGGCGTGCCCGTGGTCATGTTCGTCCAAGCATATCGAATGAGGACGACCTTGCCATTAATCGTATCCTGGGCGAAGAACTCGCCGCGTCCATTCTTGAATTCGCCGATCTGGGGTGGGTCGAGAACGCTGATTTTGCTGTTTGCCCAATAAAGACGCCACTGATGGGATTGAGGATTGTATAGACGCAAGGTCAGACCTTCGATGTGGCCTTGCATCCGGGCTGTCGACTTCGATGGTGTCCAACTGCGAGCGGCCGTCCCAAAGTTTGTAGCAGACTCCGGTACCGTCAAATTCGACCCCGCCGCGCGAAACCCTGCGGGGTCGCAAGACGACAGCCAAGCTGAACAGCACGAAGCAAGTCCGAGCGGTTTTGAGACCGTTCAAGAATTCAGCGGCATCAACCACCACCGTTCAGAACACGGACCGGGATGGCCAGCATGATTTTGATCCTCTGCTTGGCTCATAAGGATTACCCTTCGGTCCCTCGCGTCTACGTCACCCTTCTCTGCATAACCTTTTACATTTCGATGACAAATCCATAGCGCAGCGGCGTTATTGTCGGCGGCGCGATCTGCCGAGCGGATCATTCTTCTATGGCAATCGCCGGAGGTAAGACCAATGAGAAAATCACAGATGCTGCCAGTTGCAGTATTCGCTATGGCGCTGTTCGCAATTGCCACACCGCCAGCGAGTCCACAGACCTACACCGTCCTCCATGCGTTCGCCGCGGGGACGGACGGCGCGGTTCCTAATCCCATCATTGGGGACGCGGAAGGTAACCTCTACGGCGCGACCAAGTTTGGTGGCATCACCACCTGCGGAGAAGACAGCTGCGGAACGGTGTTCAAGATCGACAGCGCCGGCAACGAGACTGTGCTCTACCGCTTCGAGGGCGGAGATAATGGATACGGTCCTTATGCAGGGTTGGCCCGAGACGCGAAGGGTAACCTCTATGGCACGACGCAAGGGAACGGCTTTGTTGGCGGCGCATCGGTAGTCTTCAAAGTCGACCCACAGGGGCAGGAAAAGGTGTTGTTTGTTGCCGGAGAAACAGCGCAGGCCTGCTGCCTCGATTCTCCGGTTGCCGTGGACGCGGAAGGCAACCTCTACGGCATGTCGCCATACGGAGGCAAGCCCAATTGTGGTTTGGTTGAGAATAACCTGGGCTGTGGAACGCTGTTTAAAATCACCCCCTCGGGCAAATTCAAAGTGATTCATGTTTTCAAAGGAACGGACGGAATCCAGCCCGAAGGAGGCTTGGTGCTTGACGCCAAGGGCAACCTCTACGGCACCGCAGCCTATGGCGGCAACCTTAAGTGCGAATATCCAGGCTGGGGCATGAACAAGGAAGAAGGCTGTGGGACCATCTACAAGCTAGATCCGAGCGGCGAGTTCACCATACTGCACACCTTTACGGGACCACGTGACGGCTCGGATCCTCTGGGCCTGATTATCGACTCAACCGGCAACCTTTATGGCATTGCCGATAGTGGTGGCGATACCATCAAAAAGACGAATTGGGAGTACGGATTAGGAACCATTTTCAAAGTGGATACGACCGGCAAGTACAATGTGCTTTTCACCTTCAGGCCGTGCACCGATCCCCCGTGCAAGGACGGCCAGGTGCGGAACTCGCTCTACGCAAGCCATCTGGTGAGAGACTCGAAAGGCAACCTGTACGGTCTTGAAATGGTCAACGACTGCGCCTTCGGTGGGGGATGTCTGTTCAGAATCGACGCGAAAGGGAAAATAACCGATCTCTATGACTTCACACAGGACCAAAGCGGAGCCCCAATTATCCCATCGATGGGCCTGGTCTTAGGTTCGCACGGCGATTTCTATGGCAGCACGCCGGTCGGGGGATCCGCTCAACCCGAGTGTAACGACGAAGGCTTTACCGCTGGCTGCGGGTCGGTGTTTCATCTTACGTTTTAGCCGGCCCTTTTTGCCGCAGGGGGTCATTATCAGAGTCGCGGAAACCCAGGTCTCGAAAGGCGCGAGACCTGGGGCATCACACGCTATTTCATCGGAGAAAAATCGGTTGGGTGCATGTAGGTCACGTCGATTTTTTCTACGGTTTTGTCGGCCTGTTCGGTTTTCAGCACTTCTTGAAATCCCGGGTCGGCCAGAAACGCGTCCCAGTTCTTTTTCGCTTCCTCGCGGCTGGGATGTGCCAACATAAAGATGAATGTGTTGTCCCAGGCGGGCGCACCTTCTGGAACCCAGTAGCCTACAACGTTCAGATCGTGTTTGGTGAGCAGCTTTGAAGTCGTGTCGCGAAACCGCGACTCCAGCGCCGGCACTTTGCCGGGCAGAGTGTGGTAAACGCGAAGCTCAAAGACGCGATTGTTGTCAGCTCTGACCCGCTCGATGTGCGCGAGTCGCGCGGTAAAGAGTGATCCAGCGGCAAAGCAAAGCACGGCAATGCCGCAAAACGTCCATCTTGTAGATTTTCTGAATTTGAGTGTCATCGAAGTCTCCTGCAGGGAAGCGTGGTTTTGGACTCCCCTAGGAGTACGTGCGAGATTCAATTTTGGATGTTCTCGGCGGTGTCAATGCAGGAAGCAAATAGTTGTGAACGGGATTGCGGAGGGCGGAGGTACAAATCCAGTGCCCGATAAGGATCGAGCACTGGATGCTCAACAAGAACTCAAGGCACGGGTCAAAGCCGCGACGTCGCTAGTTCCCGTTGTGCTGCACACCCTCGAATGCCTTCTCGAATTGTGTAACCAGCGGAGTTTCCCCGGACTGAAGGCCGTCGCGTCCCATAACCCGCCACAGAAAAGTGCTGGGCTGATGCGCATCGTACACGGCCATCAAATCCTCGGAAGGCCGGCTGGTTACCAGGATGACGATGTCGGCTTGGGACGGCTGATAAACGAGCGTCAGTTTCCCCCAACTTTGAATCGCGTTCTGCACCGCATTGATCGCGGCCCGATCTTCGGGAAGCACTCTGCCTTCGAACTGATCTCCATCATAGGAGGCAACGTAGACAAACCGCGCATTCGCCAAAGTGCCGGGAAATACGGGTGATTTCGTGGTAGTGGCGTTGGGCGCGGCCGCCGCGGAAAGCGCGGAGACAACAATCAAGCTGGCTGTCAAAAGAAACGTTCGCTTCATGGAAGCACCTCTGTTTCCTTAGATGCGTCCACAGCGTGCGGACCCGCTGGGGCACTCGAATCAATGCCTTACATCGCTTGCGTCGCGGCAGGGCGCGGCGTAGTGCGTCCCTTGACCCCAACGCGCCACTCTGCTACGCTCCGCGCGACTCTTGCTTGGGAGGTGCGATATGCGTCCAGTGGGCGTCACTCTCATCGCTATCCTGCATTGGTTGCGCGGGGCGGCCTATGTGGCCGTCGGATTCGCCCTCATCGGGATCACGCATCTTAGCGAACACATGATCGCGAGCGTGGCCGGAGACACCTTCTTCCAGCGTTTAGTTTCTGGTCTGGGTAAGACGCTGGGCGTTGCCTTCCTGCTGTTTGCCCTGCTCTACATCGTGATGGGCTTCGGCCTGTGGGCGATGAAGAATTGGGCGCGCATACTCACTCTCGTGTTTGCCGTGATCTGGCTGCTTTCGGCGCTGGTTCGGCTCGTCCACTTTCCCACGCCTTTTCACTTGCTGCGCGCCGCTGTGGATGTGGCCATTCTCGTCTATCTTTTATTGCCGGATGTGAAGCGAGCATTCGCCGTCTGACGGGTTCAAAAAGGAGACTCCGGTTTATGGCACGTCGAGCGTTTCTCACCCGAATGGGGCAGTTGGCGGCATTGCCTTTCCTGACCGCTGCCGGCGCCCTGTAAGCACAAAGCAACCGCAAACAGCTCAAGATTCTGATGAAGAGCGCCTGGGGCTCCGACGATCCCACCAAGGCCGCATTTCCTTTTTCGCACGGGCCCGCGCTTGCCGAGGCTGGGCACGAAGTGCAGATCTATCTGCTCGGAGAGGCTGTCGTGCTGATGCGCAAAGTCGTCGCCGACGCGGTCACGCCCGTCGGCTGGCCGCGTCGAATGGTTTGTAAATCGTTTTCTTTTTCTTCATTTGATCTTTTTTATAGTCGTGGCCGGAGGTGGACTCGCATTTGCATCGAATCGAATTCTCCGCCACAAACTCAAAAGGAAAAGGTTAAAAAAACGCACCATTGACTTAGTCAATGACTTAGCTATACTAGGCTCATGGAAGTCAACATCCACGAGGCCAAAACCCACCTGTCTCGTTTGCTCGAGCGCGTTGCCATGGGCGAGGAAGTCATTATTGCCAAGGCTGGAAAGCCTGTCGCCAAACTGGTGCCATTACAAAAACGACCGAAGAATCGATTCCTCGGTTCGGCCAAAGGCGAGTTTACTGTGCCAGACGATTTCAACGATCCCCTGCCCAAGGAGATCGAGGATCTCTTCTACGAATGAGGGCCCTGCTCGACACGCAGGTATTCCTTTGGGCGATTGCGGACGACAAGCGGCTTTCCCGCCGGGCTCAAAAGATATTTACCGGACCCAACGACCTCTGGCTTAGCGCGGCCAGTGTGTGGGAGATCCTGATTAAAGTGCAGGCGGGTAAACTTCCTTTGCCTCAGCCCTCGGGTCCTTACCTGATCAAGCAGGCAGCAGCGAACCGTATCGAGGTTTTACCGATTACCCTCGACCATATCCTGAGGATCGGATCCTTGACCATGCACCACCGCGATCCCTTCGACCGAGTCCTGATCGCGCAGAGTATCGAAGAAAAACTTCCGCTGGTCACCTCCGATCCTCATTTTGAGGGTTATCCTGTCGAGGTAATCTGGTAGGCTTTTTTGGAGAAATTTATGAAGAATTTTCTTCTTAGTGTGGTTCTCCTTTTGGTTGCGTCCACGACCTTCGCCCAACAAACGGTAACTCTCTCTGGCGACGCCCCCGCCACGAAAGAAGACATTCAGCACCTATTCGAGGTCATGCAAATTCATCAGCAAATGCGTCAAGTGATGGACGCGATGATGAAACAACAAACCGCGATGATCCACGAAACTCTGAAAAAGCGTTATCCGCAGACTTCTCCTGAGAGAATCGCCCGGGCCGATCAGTTGATTGCAGAAACCATCAAGGACATGCCCATGGACGCCATGCTCGACGACATGATCCCCATCTACCAGCGGCATTTCTCCAAAACCGACATCGACGCCATGAGCACGTTCTACGGATCCCCAACTGGCCAAAAGATGATGCGGGAGATGCCACAACTGACCACCGAATCGATGCAGGCTTCCTATGCGCGCATGCAAAAGCAGATGGACACGATCACGCAAAAAGCCGAGCAAATCGTGAAGGAAGATCAGGACAAACCAAAGAGCGCGCCAGCAACAACGCCGTCCCAGCAAAAGAATTAGCAGCGTAGGGAAGTGACAAGAATTCAGATCCGCGTTCATCCGCACAAATGCGTGGCGCGTTTTTTTCTGAAAGCTGAGAACCAATGACCCGTCCCAAACCACTCGTCCTCATCATTCTCGACGGCTGGGGGTACCGTGCCGAGACCAAAGCCAACGCCATCGCCCTCGCTCGCAAGCCCACTTACGACCGCCTCCTGCGCGAATATCCCAACACGCTAATCCAGACCAGCGGCCCCTCCGTCGGACTGCCCGATGGTCAAATGGGCAACAGCGAGGTGGGCCACCTTAACATCGGCGCCGGACGCATCGTGCACATGGACAGCACGCGCATCGAGGTCATGATCCAGAACGGCGAATTCTTTTCCCACCCCGTCCTGCTTGCCGCCATGAAAAACGCCCGCTCCGGAGGGCGCCGTCTTCACCTCTTCGGCTTGCTCTCCGACGGCGGTGTCCACTCCTACCAGACTCATCTCTATGCGCTGCTCCGCATGGCCAAACAGAATGGCGTCGACCGCGTCTTCGTCCATGCCTTCATGGATGGCCGCGACACCCTGCCCACCAACGGAGCCGGCTATCTCGAACAGCTACAGCAAAAAATGCGTGAATACAATACGGGAAAGATCGCGACAGTCAGCGGCCGCTACTACGCCATGGACCGCGACCGGCGCTGGGAGCGCATTGCCAAAGCCTTCAACGTCATGGTCTTCGGCAACGGCGAAGCCGCCAAGTACGTCGACGCCGTGCAGGGTGTAAAAGAATCTTATAACAAAGGAGTCACCGACGAATTCACCGTCCCCTTTGTCTGTGTCGACAACAAAGGCGAACCTCTCGCCACCATTCGCGACGAGGATTCCTGCATCTGTTTCAATTTCCGTGCCGACCGCGTCCGCCAGATTACTCGCGCTCTCACTCGCAATAGCGGCCTCAACGAGAAAGCTGGACGCGATCTGCCCGGCGCTGACGATCTCGACGCCATCATTCCCCGCGACCGCGTGCCCAAGAATCTGCACTACGTTTGCATGACCCGCTATGACAAACAGTTCAGCCTGCCCGTCGTCATCCCGCCGGAATCGATGAACAACATCCTGGCCAATATTATGGGCCAGATGAATCTCCGCAACCTCCGCGTGGCCGAGACGGAAAAGTACGCCCACGTTACCTACTTCTTCAACGGGGGCGTCGAACAACCCTTCCCCGGCGAAGAGCGGCTGCTCGTCCCCTCGCCCAAAGTCGCGACCTATGATCTGAAACCGGAGATGAGCGCCGCCGGTATCGCCGACGCGGTCGTGAAGGCCGTCGAAGACGGAACTTTCGACGTGATTATCGTAAACTTCGCCAACGCTGATATGGTGGGCCACTCCGGCCAGATCGAACCTACAATAAAAGCTGTAGAAACCGTGGACGCGTGCCTCGGCCGCATCGAACCCGCCGTCCGGGCCAAGGGCGGAGCCATACTCATCACCGCCGACCACGGCAACGCCGAAATGTTGATCGATCCCGTAACCGGCGGCCCGCATACCGCGCACACCACCAATCCCGTCCCATTCATTGTGATCTCAGAAAACAGCAAGCAATTCACCCTCAAGCCCGGAGGCTCCCTGCAAGATATTTCGCCCACCATCTTAGCCATGCTGCAAATCGATAAACCAAAAGAGATGACCGGGCAGGATCTGCGGCGAATGCAAGTGTAGGCGCGGGCCTCCTCCCCCGTGCTCCGCAGTTGGATCCTTAAACTCGTTAAGAGTGCAAAACCTTTCATCTTGACCTTCACTTCAACCAGGATGATAATTGGCCGCCTTAACGACTTCGCGACTTTCCGCCACCGCCGCGCTAGTCAACGGCTTTCGGACCATCGATAGCCATCGACCGAAATTGATTTTTGAGGGGGCTCCATTCCATTACGAGTTCCTGCCCGGTTCGCGTTGGCGGCAGGAAGTGTCACCACAACTTTCTCTAGGAGGAGAAATCAGTGAAAAGGTCCATGCTTGGAATATTGCTAGTTCTGACGTTCGTTGCCGTAGGTATTGCGGCGGCGCCACCGTTAACCTTCACCTTTTCCAATGTCAAAGCAAATAAGACGGCTACCGAGACAGACTCTTACGGGATCAACAACGCCGGAACTATCGCCGGAGATTACGTCGACTCTAAGGGTGTCCAACATGCGATGATCCTCGCCGGAAGCAAGCTCACCTCCGTCGACAATAAAGCCTGCGAAGTGCAGACGGGCGCGTCTGGAATCGCCTTCTACGCCATCAATAGCGCTAACGCCGCGGTCGGCTGGTGCGTCAACGCAAAGACCGGCCTGAACCAGGGCTTCGTCTACTCCGCCGGGAAATTCACCGCCGTCAATTTCCCGAAATCCAATGGAACCGAGGCCACCGGAATCAACGATAAGGGTTGGGTCACAGGCCTCTACCTGGATTCCAGCGACATCCAGCATGGCTTCGTGAAGAAGGGTATCAAATACACCACCGTCGACGTGAAAGGCGACACCTCTGCCGACGCGTACGGAATCAACAATGCGGGCGACATCAGCGTGTTTGCCATCAACTCCAGCGGCAGTTACGACGCCTTCATCTACAACGGCAAGACCTTCAAAAAGGTCGGCTATCCGAAGGCCTCTGCCCCGGGAAGCGTTGTTCACGCCGCAAACAACAAAGGCTCCGTCACCGGCACGTATTACGACAGCGCCGGCGACGTTCATGGCTGGCTGCTTGACGGCGGCAAATACTACGCCTTCAACGATCCCACGGGCTGCAAGTGCGATACCCGTTCCGACGGGATCAACGACAGCAACGTAGTGGTAGGACGTTATTCGACGTCGCTCGGCGGCGCCAGCATCGGTTTCAAAGCCTCAACCAAGTAAAATCTCTGCGCCTCGCCGCTTCAATGCCCGCGCGTCGGGCTTGAAGCGGCCGAGGCCGCTGGGGCAAACCGAAAGTTCCTCCCGCTCAACGACCCGCAGCCTTCTGCTTCGCCATGTACTCGTTGATCGCCGTGCCCCACTCTTTTCCGCCGTTACGATCTGAGTCGCCCATTTCCTTCACACGCTCGTTGGCTTCGGGATTCAAAGCGGTTCGCTCATACGCAACCTGCACATTCGTATTCTCCGCGCCAGCCTCAGCGAATCGAACGTCAATCAGCACAACCATCACATCCGGAATGAAATAAGCGTATTGAAAATGGTGGCCGGCGGTGTCGAACGCCGTGTTGATCCAAACTGCGTGGTGATGCCCGTGGCGGATGGTGAACACTGCGCCTTGCATGTCCTGCGCGGGTTGCGGATGCAAGAATCGCGGATCCCAGTGCCCGCCCGCCCAGCCGCGTTCTCCCTCCGGCCCAAACAACGGCGCTACGATCTGGTACGGGGCATGCACCGTGAACTCGAACTCGTTGCGCACATGCGCCACCGGCCCGCTCGAGGAGCCGCGCAGATGCCGGTGATATAGAAACGCTCCTAATGCCAGCGCCCCCACGACCACGATAATCAGCAAGATCGTCTTCATCGTCTGCGCTCCTTTAATTGATGGCTATCGGATGCCTTCAAGGTCAGGCCGTAAATCTTCTTGAACTGCTCGATCTCCTTCAACGTCTCCGGGGAGAACGGCGCCTTGCCTTCGAAGGCATGCAGCACCACGCCTTCCAACAGGTCGCCGAGAGACATGTCTTTCAACTCGGCCACCGCCTTCAGCACTTTCAACATCCGTCTTTCAAGCCGTACGCCTGTCTGTACGCGCTCGACTTCGACAAAGGAAACCGGCTCTTTTGAACGACTCATGCCATGATATTACCATGGTACATAGGTACATTCAATACAATCACAGCTATCCCCACCGGCGCAGCCGCCGTCCCCAGAAACGATTTCCCCTGAACTTGCCGCAGCTCAGTGCCCGCGATGATGCGTAGGAATGCCGCGAACCACGGTGAACACCAGGAAGGTCACGATCGCGATGGACAACATAAGCAGGAAGTCGGCGATGCCTCGCTTCAGCCAATGCATCTTAATCTTCCCCGAGCGAAAAAAGGCCTCGCGGAAGTAAAGAATCCAGAACGCCAGCGCAACGCAGAACAGAACTCCGCGGATAGTTGTGAAAGAGAGATGCAAGGCCGTCCATCATACACGATGGCCTTCCGGCCGAAAATGTGTCGTTCGGCCAAATCTTGTCAAGCCCCCTCGGACCCCCTTTTCCCCGCAAAGCTCTGATTCGATTCATAAAATAAATGTCGAAACCATGGCACTTTTACCTTCTCGATCTGCTATTCTGGAATTAGCTCGATAATCTCCCAGAAAACAACTTAAACAGGGTCAACTTAAACAGAATCAGCCTCGGGCCCAGCTCGCGCCCAGGTTCCAGCTCGCAAAAATGCGAAAACGCAGCTCTCCGCCCCGACGCCTCCCAGCGCCGGGCCCGAAGACTGCCCGCCAGCAGGAGCTCAACACCAAGCGCCTCGGAGAACTCTCTGAATTAGCCTTCGCTTACAAAGCCGCCAGCGAAGGTTTCGGAATCGCCAAGCCCTACGGCGACAGCGAGCGCTTCGACTTCATCCTTATCAGCCGCGGCTGGCCCGAAGGCGACAAGCTCTGGCGCGTGCAAATAAAATGCACCGCCAGCCTGATCAACGGCGTGTACCACGTCAGCCCGGCCCGGCACTCCTGCGGGAGCGTGATCCCCTACCTCCCCACCGAAATCGATTTCGTGATCGTTCACATCATTCCCGACGACTCCTATTTCATCTTTCCCATTCGAGAAACTCCCACCTGCCTAGCCCTCCGCCCCAAGGCCCATCCCCGCGGAATCCACGAACCCAACCGCGAAGCCTGGGACCTGATGCGCCCGCCCAAGTAGCGTGTAGAGCGGACACTGCTGTCGGCGTGCCGGCCGTGGCGCTCCCAATTCGGAACCCATCCCCGATTTAGTTTGGGAATCGCGCCGCGACGAGATCGCCGCCTCATACAATTACGCAGGCAGACGGTGTTTGGAGGGTGTTTCCAGTGGGTACTGGACGCCGTCCGCGAAACGGTCGAGTGGCTTATCAGCCATTAGGGTTCGAGTCCCTCGCCCTCCGTAGTCACTCGATGAAATGTGAATGTGCTTGACAACGCCGCTGGCAGAGTTATCCTAAAGATGCTTCGCGGACGGCGTTCAGTATCAAAATTGCAGCCCCGGCTGATTACCGGGGCCGTTCTATTTGCGTCCGATTTCGCGTACTGCTGCTGCCAAGCGCTACGATGACAGCCAGATCCGATCCGGCCCAGGATTCGGGAAGGGCACGGCTTCAGTCGTGCCACCAAGCCCCGCAAAATTGTCCTCCCGAGCGAAGTCGAGGGACCTTGTGTTTTCACCGATCACAGCGACCCACATGAAACGCTGTCATTATTAAACGTTGTCATTCCGAGCAAAGCGAGGAATCTGCTGTTTCTTGCCCGTGTCAGAATCCCGGCCTGGGCAAAACAGACCAAACCGTGAAAGGGAGGGGCACGGCTTCAGCCGTGCCGCCAAACCCGCAGATTCGACCCAGGCCCCGCAGGGAGCCAACAATCCGCACCTGTAGGGCGGACACTACCTGCCCGCCGCCCTTGACGCCCCCAACTCCCCGGAGTACATTTCTTCTTCCCCAGCTGTACGGCCCCGAACTTTCCCCAAGGAAGCAGTTTCACGCACCAGAATCTTTGCGTAGCAGAATCAGGAGACCCATGAGCCCTGTCCTGGCCGCCGCCCTCAGCCAATCCGAGAGTTGTCATCCAGAGGCAGCGGCACCGCTCGTGAAAGCGAGCGACTCCCAACGAAGGTGCCCGAATCAGCAAGGGTAAAACGAAATGAGAGTCAAAATACTCGCTAGCGTCAAGGAGCAGCCCGCTACCCCGGGACCATACAAAATGCTCGACATCGTCGAGAGAGAATCCCCGTATCAAATCGGCGACATGACCCACTACGGGGAGGTGATTTTGATTCTGCCGCCGATCATGTGGCTCAATGACGGCGTGGAGCAAGGCGTCGTTGTCAAGCTCGACTCGACCAGCTTGGGCATGTGGTGTGAAGAAAGCGTGGCGGAAAAGCCACCTACTTCATACAATAGGATCGAATTTTCCCCGATTTCTGTCGCCACGGCCGGTTGGAGCGATGCCCCGCCACTCACTGGGCTTCATACGATTCTCCCTTCAGAAAACTTGACGATTGAGGACGTATCGCACCTGATAACTCCAGACACGTTTTCGCTCTGGAAGGCCGACTGCTCTGTAGCGAAACACACAGCCGAATCCTTAGAGTCCGTAAGGTTTGCGATCGTTCATCGCTACTCTTCCTCGAACGGAGGCTCTGTGGGGCCCCAAACGTATTCCGCTGAGTTGATTGACTCCGCTGCCTCTTGCTTGGCATTAATTCGACCGACAAGAAGGAGCCGTGCAATGCACATTCGCGGCATCGTAAAGTCGGACGGTAGTTTTGACCCGCAGGGCTTCAGTGCGCGGGAGGAACTCGCCGACGTGCCGGAAATTCAGAAGCTTTTTGCAGTCAGAGAGGAAGACGTCCAGCGCTTGATCTCCGTCCTCCCCGAGTTCATGCAGCTTTATTGGAAAGATCAGAACGGCAAGTTAACGGACGATTACGAGCCTCTTAGGATGGCAGTGCAACTCTACGGCGAGGCCTATTCACTGTCATACTGGAAAGCCAGGCATATCCTCTGGTGGTCTGCGATTGAAGCGCTATACGGGAGCAGCGAAGACGCAGCCATGGCCAGGATCTACGCTTTCTTTGGAAACGGAAATCTTGTGGACGGGTACAACCACCCCATCTATGAAAAGGGAGACATCCCATCTTGTTTCTTAGCGCCTCCCGAAAGCCTTCACACGCTTGGGAAGACGGTGCCGCTGATCTATAAGGTACGCAACGCCTCTGCCCATGGACAGAAAGTCCCGGACTCACACTTTGCTCTAGTTCCACATCCATTTGGCCAAGATATAGCAGGTCTCGACGCTCTCGCCGAGTCCGCCACTTTTATTATTCGAAAGACGGTCGTCGAGATCCTGGAACGTAAATGGCGGGAAGAATTCAAAAACCGCGCTGCTCGTGAAAACTTCTGGCTGAGAAAGTTTGCCCTTCCGAAAAATCAGGGCCCAAAGCGTCTGAGAGAATTGAAGAGCCAAATATGACCCCATTTGCCGCACGATCACCACGGCCTCGAACCCAACGGACTACGTGTGCATACACTTTCATCCGGCGGGCGGCCCATTCAAGCCGTACTTTGGCTTGAGCGGGGCCCTTTTCGTTGTACACTCGTTGAGCTTCTCCCACAGACGCCGAGGCCCGTCACCACATGACATTCGGAGGACCAGCGTGAAACAGATACTCCTCATCACAGCCCTGTTACTCAACGCGGCAACCGGACACTCCTCGATCAAGCTCAAGGAAAGCTGGAAGAATCCAACCTATTCCCCTCGGCCGCTCAAAACCATCCTCGCCCTGGGCATGAGCAACAATCTCGAGCGCCGCGCGGACTTCGAAGTCGCGCTCGCCAATAAAATGGCTCGGCCCGGAATCACCACAATCGCCGGAACCGACATCCTGCTGCGACCCACGGCGGGACCGATTGACATGGTCTATCTCAAGGAGCAGATCGCGGCCTACAACATCGATGCCGTCGTCGTGTGCCGCTTGATCAAAGAGAAAACCAGGGTCAGGGAGGTGCCCGGCGAACCCTATCTTCTTCCCTACTACACCGACTTTTACGGTTACTACGAGGCCGTATATCCCGTCGTCTACTCGCCCGATTATTTGATAGTCGAAAAAATGGTGCAGGTTGAAAGCAACGTCTACGCCGTCACCCCGACGGGCAGCACACTCATCTGGACCGGAACCAGCGACTCCTTTGACCCCAGTTCCGCCCACAAAGTCATCAGCGGACTGGTTGAGCTGGTGGTGAACGAGTTGGAGAAGCTGGAAATTATCGCCAAGCCTTCGGCCAAGTAATGCCGACGGGTGGCCCAGCCTTCCGCGTTCTCTGCGGAGTCTGGGGTAGTCGCATGCACCACAGTGGTGTATACTGGTGCTGTGATGCCAACCGCAAAGCGAGCTCATGCAAAATCGACCCGCGCAAAGCATGTCCGGCGAAGTGTAACCTTGCCGCCCAAAATCGCAAGACAGGTCGAGACCCTGGCCCGCCAGCGCGATCTCAGCGACAATCGCGTGCTGGTGGAACTCATCGAGCAGGGAATCGAAGCCCAACAGCAAAAAGAGAAAGCATTCTTCCAACTGGCGGAACGCTTCCGCGCCGCCAGCGACCCGGAGCAGGTCAAGCAACTGGGAGACCAGTTGGGCCGTTTCGTCTTCGGTGAATAATGCCTGGGTTGACCAAGCCAAAATCCTTGTACCACGCTGCCTCGGGGACATCTCGCTTGGATTCCACCCTCAACCAATTGCGGATTTGGGCCGGGGTAGCCTTTCGCGTCATTCTCCGTCGCTGACAGTGCCTTATACTCTGCCCGTGCGGAAAATCATTCAGAGCGTTTCCTGCTTATTAGTCCTCTTGCTGGCCGTGGTCGCTGGCGCGTTTGCCCAAACCGATCCTGACTGGACCGAACCCTTCCCGCCGTTTCGCATCGCGGGCAATCTGTATTACGTAGGCAGCAAGGGGCTGGCGAGCTATTTAGTCACGACGCCGCAAGGGAACATCCTGATCAACAGCGATTTGGAAGCCAATGTACCGATGATTCAGGCAAGTATCGAGAAGCTGGGCTTCAAGTTCACCGACACCAAGATTCTGCTGATCAGTCACGCGCATTTTGATCACGACGCGGGCAGCGCGAAGATTAAGGAGATGACCGGGGCCAAGTACATGGTGATGGATGCCGATGTGCCGGTGGTCGAATCCGGGGGCAAGCTCGATTTTCAATATGGCGACCGGCCTGAGTTTCTTTATCGGCCAACCAAAGTCGATCGCGTGTTGCACGATGGGGAAGAAGTCAGGCTCGGTGGCACGGTGCTGGTTGCGCATCTTACCCCTGGGCACACGAAAGGCTGCACCACCTGGAGGATGCAGGTGACCGAGGGCGGCAAAACCTACAACGTGGTGATCGTTGGCAGTCCCAACGTCAACCCTGGATACAAGCTGGTCAACAACCAGAATTATCCGCAGATCGCGGACGATTACGTGCGCATGTGGGCTGTTTTGAAGTCATTGCCATGTGACATTTTCCTCGGAGCTCACGGCGAATACTTCGCGCTGGAGGAAAAGTATCCGCTGCTGAAAGATGGAGGCGCGAACCCGTTCGTCGATCCAAGTGGCTACAAAAAGTATGTAGCCGAAAAAGAACAAGAATTCAATACAGAATTGGCAAAGCAAAAGCTGGCCGCAAGATAGAAAGAAACGTGGCCAGAGCTCCCTCTGTGCCTCCGTGTCTCCGTGGTGAATAGCTCTGTCTTTACACCATCCCACCAACGTGTTAACCTCATAAACGTTACAAAACAATTGAAAAATTAGACAGGAGTGCACCAGGTTAGTGCTAGCCAGAGAGCAAAAGAAAACCCTCATCGACCAGTACGGCACCCACGCTACCGATACCGGTAGCCCGGAAGTTCAGATCGCTCTGTTGAGCGAACGCATTGGTTCATTGACGGAACACTTCAAGATGCACCAGAAAGACCACGGTTCGCGCCGCGGTCTTCTCATGCTGGTCAGCAAGCGGCGTCGTTTGCTCGACTATCTCAAAACCTACAATTCCGATCGCTATAAGACTGTGGTTCAGAAACTCGGTCTCCGCAAGTAGTTGCGGGCGGACCCGTTTCTGGAACTTCGTGTATCGAACGTCCACAACTTTTTACCGAATGCCAACGGAATTGTTCTGCCGTCCTACGATCATCCCAGGACCGCAGCGGTCGAATGAGAAAAGCAGAGACGGTGCGTCTCCAAGGCAATTTCCCAAGTCACGACTGGCGCCTGATCTTCGATTCTGCATTGTGCAACCTCCCAGACCGGCACCGGCGTGCCCTCCTGCCCAGAAGGAAAATAAAACATGAAGCATGACGTATCAGTTCATCTCACCGGAGGCAAAAGCCTCGCATTTGAAACCGGAAAATTAGCCAAGCAGGCCCACGGCTCCGTCGTGGTGCGCATCGGAGAAAGCGTAGTCCTCGCCACCGCCGTGTCCAACCCGGACCCCCGCGAAGGCATAGATTTCTTCCCCCTGACCGTCGACTACCGGGAATACACGTATGCGGGGGGACGGATTCCTGGGGGGTTTATCAAGCGCGAAGGGCGTCCTAGCGAGCGCGAGATTCTAACCAGCCGGCAGATCGACCGGCCGATTCGGCCGCTGTTTCCGGAAGGATTTAAGTGCGAGACGCAGGTGATTGCATTTGTGCTCTCGGCGGACACGGAGAATGATCCCGACGTGGCTGGCATTAATGGTGCCTCGGCTGCACTGACGATTTCTGATATTCCTTTCAATGGGCCGATTGGGGCCGTCCGCGTGGGTTTGGTCAGCGGGCAGTTCATTATTAATCCGACCTACAGCGAGATGCGCGACAGCCTGCTGAACATCATGGTCGTCGGCACGGCGGACGGGATCGTGATGATCGAGTCCGGGGCCAAAGAAGTGAAGGAGGAGACGGTCGTAGACGCGATCGAATTCGGCCACACCGAAATAAAGAAGATTTGCGCGGCCATTAACGACCTGAGGGCGAAGGCGGGAAAGCCAAAGCGCAAAGTCACTCCGCCGGAGTTTGACGAAGCTTATTACAACCAACTGCGAGCCAAGATAGGCAACGAACTGGCCGAGAGCCTTGACACCGAGAAGCATCCAAAAGCGGAAAGCCACAATTTGGTGCGCGACCTCAAGAAAAAACTGCAAGCCGAGATCCCGAAAGACGACGAAGAAGCTCAGGCCAAACTCAAAACCTACTATGAAATACTGCGCGAAAGAATCTTCCGCGAACAGGTTATCAACAATAAGAGAAGACCCGACGGACGTGCCTTCGACAAGGTAAGAGACATCTGGGTCGAAGTCGGAGTCCTTCCGAGGACGCACGGCAGCGCCATCTTCACCCGCGGCGAAACCCAAGCCCTGGTCACGACGACACTAGGCACCAGCGACGACAAACAACGCCTCGAAACCTTCGAAGGCGAAGCCAAGAAGCGCTTTCTCCTGCACTACAACTTTCCTCCTTTTTCTGTGGGCGAAGTTCAGTTTTTGCGCGGGGCGGGGCGGCGTGAGATTGGGCATGGAGCGCTGGCGGAGCGAGCGATTTCCGCGATGTTGCCGACGGAAGAAAATTGGCCTTACACCATGCGCGTGGTCTCGGACATTTTGGAGTCGAATGGGTCTTCGTCCATGGCGACGGTTTGCGGGGCTTCGCTTTCGCTGATGGATGCGGGCGTTCCGCTTCGGTCTCCGGTGGCTGGCGTGGCGATGGGGTTGGTTAAAGAGGGCAACGATTATGCCATCCTTACCGACATCGCTGGCGCGGAAGATCACTACGGCGACATGGATTTTAAAGTTGCCGGAACGAAGGATGGCATCACGGCGCTGCAGATGGACATCAAGGTCGGAGGCATTACCGCTCAGATCATGCGTGAGGCTCTGGCGCAGGCGCAGCGGGGGCGGTTGCACATCCTGGAGAAGATGAGCGAGGGCATTACCGAACATCGCGAGAAGGTTTCGGCGTATGCTCCGCGAATTTACACGCTGCAGATTCCAGTGGATAAGATTCGCGACGTGATTGGGCCCGGTGGGAAAATGATTCGCTCGATTATTGAGCAGACCGGGGTGAAGATCGACGTCGAGGACACGGGCAAGGTCAACGTGGCTTCGAACGACGAGGCTTCTGCGAACAAGGCGCTGCAGATTATTCGCGATCTGACGGCTACGGCCGAGGTGGGCAAGACTTATCTCGGTACGGTGACTCGTCTGGCGGATTTCGGGGCGTTCGTCGAAATCATTCCTGGGACGGACGGCTTGCTGCACATCAGCGAAGTGGCTGAGCATCGCATCAAGGATGTGCGCGACGAACTCAAAGAGGGCGATCAGGTTTTGGTGAAAGTGCTTGCGGTTGAGGGTAATCGCATTCGGCTTTCGCGCAAGGCCATCCTCAAGGAGCAGCGCGCGAAGATGGGCGGTGGCGACCCTGGACCGGATGGCGGCGAGCCGAGTAACGGCGAAGGGGCCGGGGCTCCGGCGTTGACCATCGAGGGCGGCGGGGATTTCCCCGACGACGAACCCAACTTCAACCGGGATGCGGTTGCTGGTGTCGCTGGAACCGGTGGAGGAGAACGGCCTGCCGGAGATCGTCCTGATCGCGGTGGAGATCGCGGGCGGGGTGGTAGACCGGGTGGTGGTGGCGGACGCGGCCGCGGACGGGGTGGGCGACCCGGTGGCGGTGGCGGCCGTGGTGGGCACGGAGGATCGAGACACTAGATCGAGTTCCATACGAAGGCCGCGGGTTCGCTCTCGCGGCCTTTTTTATTGCTATCAGCTTTGACATTCTCGTTTCCCACCCTTTCCGCAGACAACGCCGAAAGAATGGAGCACCGTCATTTACGTCTGGTCGACGATTTCCTGTCTGGCATTCTTGTTTCCCACCCTTTCCGCAAAGAACGCGGATAAGGATGGGCCACCCATCATTCTTGGTCGATCAGCAACCAATTCTTACCTGCGATTGTCGGTTTGGGGTTCTGGGTGGATCAGGACGCGAAAAAGTTCGGGCGCTTTCTGTTTGAACTGGATCTCGAGCTCGGTTGACAGTTCATGTACCCGCGAGAGTGGAAGCTCGTCGGAAAACGTGCAATGGCAGGAAACATAGAGGCGTCCGCGCACGTGTTTGACTTCAACTTCGTGCACATCCAAGACTTCGGGGAAATGCGCGACTACCGCCTTCAGTTTCTTTTCCAATAGGGCATCGCGCACCACCTCATCGCCCGTTTCGATGGTGGCGGGCTCGCTCTCGATGTGGGTCAGGATCGTCGAAATCTCGGGCACATCCCGGCGGATATCGGATTCGAGCCGGGTCACCTGATCGTGCGCATCTTTTAAACTCAGCTGTTCGTCCAGTTCAAGATGCTGTTCAACGTGCAAACGCCCGCTCAGGTCTTGAACGCTGATGTCATGCACATTGAAGTTGTTGCGCGTGGCCACGGCACGAACGCGATCGAAAATGTTTTCCCTCCGAGCGGGCCGCGCTACCGAACGAACTACTACGTCGGCGTCAGGCAGGATGCCTTGAACAGCCGAGGTTACGGCGTCGGCGACCTGCTCGGAACGCTGGAAGGTTACGTTGCGGGCCAGGCCGATAGAAAGGTCGGCGAAGTAGCGGTTGCCGGCGCGGCGAATGCGGACGCGATCCACTTCGATCAATCCATCCACTTTGTTGACCGCTGCCAGGATGTTGGCGCGCACGCCGGCAGGAGCGGCATCGAGCAGAGCGTCGACGGTTCTGCGGGCCAGCCTCGAACTCACGTACACGACGACTCCGGCGACAACGAGCGCGGACACGGGGTCGGCATCACGCAGCCTGTCCAGACCATAGAAGCGACCGATCAGCACCAGCGCCAAACCAATCACCACCACGCCGGTGGACCAGATATCGGTGGAGAAGTGCAAGGCATCGGCTTCGAGAGCCTGGCTGTCATACTTCGTCGCAATTCTTCCGAGAGCGCGGGAGCGCCAGAAATCCACTGCCATTGAAATAAACAGAGCGGCAAAGGCGGCGACGCTGGGTTCAATATCGACGTGCCGGAAGAAGAGCCGCTTCACCGCTTCGTAGACAATCCAGACGCAAGTCAGCAGCAGCAGCCCGGTCTCGATAAAGGCGGAGAAATTCTCCACTTTGCCATGACCGTATTGGTGATCAGCGTCCGCGGGTTTGTCTGAAACCTGGACGGAAAAGAAGGTGACCACCGCGGCGATAAGATCCAGGCCGGAGTGTGCAGCTTCGGACAAGATTCCTAGACTTCCCGTACTAAACCCGACAACAAGCTTGAGCGCGGTAATGGCAATCGCCGCCAAGACGGAATTTCCCGCAACGGCGCGTTTTTCCGTGCGCATGGAAGCGGCGCTGTCAATTACCGGCGATGTAGCCATGACAGCATTATCGCCGTTGACGAGTCAGACCGCCAATCTATCCTCTGGAAACATTTCCGCAGGCTCTGCCGACAGGGGCGGAACTCTGTGCTAGGATTTTCAGTGATCTTTTTGATCTTCCCTGGAGGAATCATTGAATATGACGCGATACGCCTTGGTCTGTCTCATGCTTGGAACCCTGGCCTGGGGCCAGGCAGCGAGTTCTACGCCAACCCCCGCAACTGGGCAATCGGGTGCACCCGCCGCGATGAATCCCGCCCAAAATAGCGATGAGGCGTCAAAAGTCGCGCCCGATGCGCCTGTGGTCACGATAAACGGGGTATGCGAAAACGCGTCCGCTGACAAGGCGTCCGACCCGAATTGCAAGACTGTAATCACGCGTGCTGAATTCGAGAAGATACTGGACGCGGTTCAGCCGAATATGCCCCCGCGGGTTCGACGGCAATTCGCCATGCGCTATGCCAGTGCGCTGGCGATGGCAGAAAAGGCGCAGGAGATGGGCTTGGATAAAGGCCCGAAATTCGACGAGCGTATGAAGCTGGCGCGGATCCAGATTTTGTCTCAGGCTTTCAACCAGGCAGTGCAGGAGAAAGCGGGGCAAATTTCTGATCAGGACATTGAAGATTATTACAAAAACCACACGACAGACTTCGAGGAAGCGGATCTGCAGCGCATATTCATCCCCAAATCCCAGCAGGCTCCAGTTTCCAAGGTAAAGCTGAGCGATGCGGCGGAACAGAAGCGCCAAAAGGATTCGGAAGAAGTTATGCAGAAAGAAGCTGACAAACTGCACGCGCGCGCGGTCGCGGGGGAAGATTTTGCCAAGTTGCAAGAGGAGGCGTACACATTGGCCGGAATCAAAACTAAGCCTCCGAGCACGAAGATGGGGGATATGCGTCGCAACGGGTTACCTCCCGCTCAGGCTTCAGTGCTGGATTTAAAGACTGGGGAAATCTCTGCCGTGTTTTCCGATCAGAGCGGTTATTTCATTTACAAGGTGGGGAAAAAAGAGGTTGAGCCACTCGACAAGGTAAAGGAAGAAGTCCGGTCTTCGCTGCGGACTCAGCGCATGCAGGAGCAGATGCAGTCGGTGCAAAAGTCGGCTACTCCGACGCTGGCAAATAAGCGTAGGGACCCTTCACGCCAGAGATCAGCGTGCCCACGGCGGGATTCTTCCAGGCCAAGGTCCATGCGAACAAACTGC
>Ga0207044_1052_pt1 | contig 22996 bp, 14 predicted proteins | sample Alteio_BWMinCont_68_FD_153300 | JGI IMG/M metagenome (GOLD analysis project Ga0207044, IMG submission 153300) | Enriched cells from forest soil in Barre Woods Harvard Forest LTER site, Petersham, Massachusetts, United States -... | ecosystem: Environmental > Terrestrial > Soil > Temperate forest >... | reverse complement strand
GGCGGGTGAGGGGTGCTTTTAGCGGGGTTAAAAACACCCCTCACCCGCCGCTTCGCGTCGACCTCTCCCACAAGGGGAGAGGTATACCTGGTATGTGAGAGTTTGTTATACTGCAGGAACTTTTTGGATTCAAGGAAGAAAATATATGCAAGAAAATTCACGATTCTTACTCTTTGTTTTATCCAGCGTAATCGGTATCTGGATCTTAGTAATGGCAGTTAATCGCAATTTATTTTTACACATGGATGCTGACTTAACCGTTTACGGTTCAACCACCATAGTAAATACGGATATTGGTGATCGTTGCGGCACTGGCATCAATCCCAACACACAGATAGAGTATAAACTGAATCTGAAAGGCGAAATTGTTTATTTATGCCCCCAAGGATTTTGGCCGATTCAAAAAGTCGTCATTGCAAATACATTATCTGAACAATTCAGAAACAGCTTAAATCCGGGCGCAGCGGACAAAGTTTTACAGCACTATCCTGTACAACCAAAACAAGAACAAGGGGCTGCAGCTAACCCTTTTATTAAACAATAACACTCACACGAGGAGAATTGAGAGTGAAGCAATTAATTCAAAGTTTATTACTGGGCACTTTATGTCTTTTTTCAAACATTAATCACGCCTGTCCCGCAGGTGCGGTACCCGACTTGTATCAAGTCAAAAAAGTGTTAATTCAATACCATGACGATGGCCGTTATGAAAAAGAAATTGCTGCCGTCGACAAAGAAGCACAACACTATATCGCTGCGCGCATTAGCCAACGCAAGCCGCAAGAAAAGCTCGCTATTGTATTAGATATCGATGACACCTCTCTCTCTAACTATCCTGACATGGTAGCCATGGGCTTTGGTGGTACGCTGAAACAAATCAATGAGGCGATGAATAAAGGAACTGATCCTGTTATTCAACCAACACTGGCACTGTATCAGTTTGCTAAGAAGAACCATATTGCTGTGTTTTTTATTACGGGACGTTATGAAAGCCAACGTGAAATCACGGAAAAAAATCTTACTCAGGTAGGGTTTCAGCATTGGGATGGGTTGATCTTTAAAGCGGAAGATTATCATAAGGCTTCGGTTATTCCGTATAAATCTTCGGCGCGGAAAGCGTTGGAAGCGGATGGGTATACGATTATTGCGAGTATTGGGGATCAGTTGAGTGATTTGGCGGGGGGGTATGCGGAGAAGGGATTTAAGTTACCGAATCCATATTACTTCTTACCATAGGTTGGGCATACATGCCCAACAATCCACTATGTTGAGTGGATATGCTCAACGATTCATTATGTTGGGCATATATGCCCAACCTACTTCTTTAATGCCGATGGGTGGCATGTTTTCTTAATATTCAATAGGTTATAATTAGAACAGGCATAAATAGAAAAATTCAAAAAAAACTGCGTAATAAATTGACAATATCTTATGATTCGCGTAATATGCCCGGAAGTACGCAGTATGTTGAAAAAACAGCAGTTGTACGCCAAAGTTGCTTTTTTTTATCAAATTTTTTAATCTAGCGTCGCTTTAAAGCATTAAAATTTGATCGAACAAAGAACAGATGATAGAATAGTCCGCTCTTAAGTAGGGACTAAAGAGTTTAGGATTTTTGGTTTAATTTTGGTTTAGCAGAGAGATGAGAATGGCTATGAACAATACAATCGAAACAAACGATATCTTACAGAAAGCAAATACTGCTTTTACTGTAGCACATAAAAATCAGCCAATGCATGACAGCGTTCGTCAAGCACTTGAAAACTACTTCATACAATTAAAAGGCCAAGCGCCAGATAACCTGTACGAAATGGTTTTAGCTGAAGTTGAAATGCCATTAATGGAAGCTGTGATGGATTACACCAAAGGTAATCAATCCCGAGCTGCTATTCTTTTGGGCATCAGCCGCGGTACATTGCGCAAGAAGCTCAAAATTTATGGTATGTTAGATTAATCTAACGCATCAACTGTTCCAAATAAAACACCGAATGGGTTTACCCATTCGGTGTTTTATTTTTACTCTTCAAAAGATATTACGCTCTTTTTTTCGAAAATCCTTGTAAGCTTGCTGACCTCTTCTTTACATTTATGTATAATGCTTTACAGGTCAACTTAAGGGAATAAGTATCAACAATGGTGACGATCATTAACGAACAAGTTTCGAATGATGATAAGGACTTTCCAGATACGACCCATCATCCCGAAATCGATATAGCTGAAGATCAAGCGCTCGATAAAGCCACCGATAGCGCTGGCCAACAATTGCTACAAAGCAAATTCGTTTCACACAATCCTAAATCCGGTCTTAATCCTTTAGCTGATGCTGCTGCTTATTTATTTTCAATTATGGGCAAGCTAAAACATATCAAATCTTATCGCCATCTAGGCAAGTTACAAAAAGAACTCATTCAAGAAATAAATACTTTTCAAGACACGGCTAAAGCCCATGGTTATAGTTCTGAATATATTTTGGTAAGTCGTTATGCTTTATGCGCCACACTCGATGATATTATTTCTAATACGGCATGGGGTGCGCAGGGACAATGGGAAAGCTACACACTCTTGGCTGCTTTCAATCAAGAAGCGATTAATCAAGAACGGTTTTTTATTATCTTAGAAAGATTGATTAAAGATCCCAATCTCTATATTGATGTCATGGAATTTATGTACGTCTGTTTAAGCTTAGGATTCAAAGGGCATTACCGCGCTACTGAGTTTAACAATAATCAATTAGAACAAATTATTAACGCGCTGTATAAACGCATCCGCGCCTATCGCGGGGACTTTAATAAAACGCTGTCGCCTTTTTCGTTTAAACCAACACAAACAGCTAAACCTAATCCCAAAAATATGCCGCTGTGGCTTATTGTTTTACTCTCGATTAGCGTAGGTTTAGTATTATTTGCTGGCATCCGATATATGTTACACATCACGTCCAATCAGGCCTTTCAAGACTTAACGCGCATGGGAAAAGCAGCCACTTATGAAATACATGATCAAACTGTTGGGTAGTAACGCTTATAAAGCACAGCTCATTCCTTTCTTCACCATTTCTGCTTTGGGTTTATTGATCTGGTTTGGCGGACCTCTGCTGATGATTGCAGAACATTTTCCGCTCGAACAAAGTGATAAGCGTTTCTATACGATTATTGCGTTATTTTTAGGATGGTTTCTGAAAATTATCTTTCTCGATCACCCTACCACCGCAAAACCACAGCAACCCGCCGAACCAAAACATCCTGAATTTATAAAAAAATTAGAACAACTCACTGGACGGTTTCAAGGTGCGGTTCAATTTTTAAAGAAAACCTTGATCAACAAACATGGTCGCGATACCAGTTTATCTCACCTACCCTGGTATTTAGTGATCGGCCCAAGCGGATCAGGTAAAACGGCGTTGCTCGCCAATTCTCATATTAACTTTATTTTATCAAAACAATTCAAGACTGATCATTTAAAAAATCTGCCTTCTTCCGACGTATGTGATTGGTGGGTCACGCGGGATTCGATATTAATTGATGTTCCTGGTTTTTATTTGCAATCCAAACCCAAAAACACTGGCCACATGACGGCAGAAATGAAAAAACAAGCTTCTATTGCCCCTATGTTATGGCAGAACTTTTTGCAGTTAGTGAAAAAATTTCGTGGTAGAAAATCTTTAAACGGTGTTTTAATCACCCTACCCTTTCCAGAATTAGCAAATCCACAAAAAGAAAAATTGGTATTTGATTTAAAACAGCGTATTGCTGATTTACGTACGCAATTTGGTGAAGACCTACCTTTTTATTTAACCATTACCAAATGTGATTTAATGCTTGGCTTCCCAGAATTTTTTGGCGATTGTGGCGGTGATGAAACCAGTCAAGCCTGGGGTGTTAGCTTACCTGTCATGCAAACTAACGAAAGCATGACCGATACGTTTATTAATCGCTTTAATACATTGATTAAAAGATTAAACAAGCAGTTGATCTGGCGCATGCACCGTGAACGCGACCCTTTCACGCGTCCTTATATCAAAGATTTTCCTTTGCAAGTTGAGCGCTTAAAAGAAAACGTCATTGGTCTGTTAAAGTTATTGTCTACACCAAGCAATGAATTTCATCTACATGGGGTATTTTTATCGAGCGCCATGCAAAATCCGCAAGAAGATGCTGCGCCTCCAATACCAGCCCCTACCTCGACGCAAACGTCGTTACAAATTATGCGAAACCCTGCTGCATTGAGTCGGCCCTACTTTATTAAACAATTGTTACTGCAAGCCATCTTGAGCACAGAACCACTTACACCAGTAACGGGGTTCAATCGATATAGTAAAAAAATGCTCGGGATAGCGGCTAGCTTTGTCGGGGTAGTCGCCTTGTTCCTTGGCGCAGATATAGCGGAAAGTCTCAAACAAACTTATACTATTCGCACCACGTTGGCGCATTATCAAGAGGATGTAAATCGACAAGGTATCCAACTCACTAAAGCGGTTCCGCTTTTAGATGCCTTACAAAAATCCGCATCCAAATCATCGCATACCTTATTATTTTACTCTGATAAAGCGCAACTCAGTGCTAATGCAGCTTACCAGCAAGCGCTTAGAACGATTGTAATTCCGGCAATAAAAAATAATTTAGAAAACTATATACAAACATCGAGCACTAAAAATCCTGAATTACTCTATGCCGCATTAGAGACGTATCTCATGTTGGGTGACGCTGGGCATATGCAACCTGAATTTGTTACCAAGCAATTACAATTGCTGCAGCCAGCCTTGTTTACAGCCGATGCGCAACAGCGCTTGCTCAATCATTTAAATGCGGCTCTGCATACCAATTGGCAACCTATCGCCTTGGATCAAGATATTATTGAGCAAGCACGTAAGCATTTATTTAACTTAACTCCAGCGCAACTGAGCTTTGTTATTTTAAAAAATAATGCAGCAAATAATGTAGATAGCCTTGTAAGCCTAGGCACTAACCAAGGTCACTCACCTGCATTAATTAGCAATCAAATCGTTAGCCAGGTTCCTACGATGTTTACAGGAGAAGCGTTTCAATCGATTTATGATCAACAAATTGAAACGGCAGCGGGTGAAGCGACGCAAGGGAGCTGGGTATTAGGTAGCATTACGACACTCAATCAATTAGATAATACAGCACTGGTCGAACAATTGCGTACGGCTTACGTAAATGATTACGTTCGCACCTGGGAAAATGTCTTAATGAATATCCAGTTGGCTAATCCCATCAATTTAGAACAAGCGGATTCTTTAATATCGAATTTGCTTTCAACGGAATCGCCATTACTTTCTTTATTAAAAACAGTACGACAAAATACGCATTTCGATCCAATCATGACAGCCAGCCCTAAACTCGCCGCGATGAACAACTTGGATCTTGAAAAAGTATTTAATGGCTTAAAGCAAACTCATGCTTATTTACAAACGATATTAAACTCCAAAGATACAAACAAAGCCGCATTTGAAGCTGCTGCCTTACGTATGAAAACGGCGGGGCAAACGAATGATGGCTTAGATTATTTATTTAGCTTAGCGAAACTCAGCCCAGAACCACTTAAGAACTGGTTGAATTCTATTGCTGCACAAAGCTGGCATTTTATTTTAGCTGATGCAAGCTTGCATATTGAAGCTCGGTGGCGGACTGAAGTTGCTGCTAATTATCATTCTACGTTGGATAAATCATTCCCGCTCACTTCTGATAGTAACGGAGAAATGGCGGAATATATAAAATTTCTTGGTACCCAAGGGGCTTTAAATAATTTTTATCAGACTTATTTACAAGCTTTTACTGAGAATACTAGTGCAGGATTGGAATGGAAAACGGTTGATAATGAGAAGATTCCTTATACTCAAGCGGCTTTGAATCAGGTTCAAGCGGCGCAGCAATTAAAGCAAGCTGCGGTGCAAAAGCCGGCGCCGGTGTTGTTGAGTTATAGTGGGTACAAGAATAGAAAGTATTCGTTTGGAATGATACAGGGATGAGGCGGGTCCCGTCACGCTGCGGGTATCCCATCGCTGCGCGCTGGGAGCCCTCCCTTCGGTGCCACCCGACTTTTTAAATTTTTTGACGGCTCGCTTCGCATCGCGCTTTTAATGGTTTCTTAATATATACTTGTTATAATTATCGGCATTATAAAAACAAAAATTCCTACCGAATTGATTAATAATGAAAAATTATCTGAAAACACTGAACGAATATCTCTTCGAGCATAAGGCATTCCTGATTGGCAAGATCCCTAGTCAATATCTCTCTGCGCGGAAAAAACAACGGCAAGAAGAATTAATGGCTTTCTTTTTTGATGAAGAAGATACTTTAGTTTATGACAAAGGGAAATTTCGCGCGGCGTTAAAGGCGATAAACAATACATCACTGGAAGAAATGATTTTCGAAAATAATGAAGAAAAAAGCCATCTTGTTTATTCAATGCCTAACGAAATAGAAATTACCGAAAATTTTTTGGGGCTCAATAACCAATACCAATTTTTTGATGAACAAACCTATCGTCAATTAATCCCTCATTTTCACACCTATTTTAAGCTTTTCAAAATTATTGGGGATTGTTTTGAAAGCAGCAATGACGCGAAGAATGAAACTGTTTACAAACAAACGTATAAAGCGCTGGTATTATTCGATACTCATGCAGATAAGAAAAATATCTTTCGATCTATTGATGACTATATAGAGAAATTTAACTTTGCGGAAGAATACACAACCCCCATTCACGATGCACTGACTTATACCCTACCCACCAATAATCCTAAAAACCCCATACATCTCGATGCCTGGAAGAATATTATTTTCCAACGCGGTTTAAAGGCATGTCGTTTATTTCAGCTTGCGCCAAAAATCGAGCTGAAATTAGGAGAAATACACTTACAAAATTCATTTGGACGAATAGAAACAAGTTTGACAGAAACAGAAAATAAATTAAAAGCGCTCTATAGAAAACTAGGTTTAGAGTGGAAAAACATCTCGCCAACCAATCAGTCTGGCGCAGATAATACAAATAATTCTTTAATAGTAGCGCCTGTTGCACCGCAAAGTTATATTGAAGCCTTGAATATAGCAAAGGGCGTAACCTATTGCCGAGAAAATGAATATCCCGAATTAGCAAAACTCTGCCATGAATTTACTGTTTCTGAAGAAGCTTTTAACGAATGCTTAGAATTAGAAAAAAAGGCTAAACCAATTGAATATTTACCTCAAATTTTTTTAGAGAAAGAATTCGCATCAACCACTAATTTACCTGATCGATATTACTTCGTTCACCTCCCCCTTGGAGACCCGCGCGCTTATTTATTAGGTCACTTTACTGGATGCTGTCAATCCATTGATGGCGAAGGAAAACAATGCGTCATCGATGGCGTTCAATCACCTTACAGTGGGTTTTATGTCTTATTAAAACAAATAACCGATAATAATGAAAAACTGTTCATTGGGCGAAAAATTAATTATCAGCATTTTAAAATTGTCGGCCAGGGATACGCGTGGATAAGTGAACTCGGAAATTTAATTCTTGATTCGTGGGAAGCAGACAAATCTGTGGAAGATGAAATTAGTATCTATTTTTTGGAACAGTTTGCAGCGGAAGTAACACGTCGAACACACAGCCCCATATTGCAAGTGAAGATCGGCACAGGCGGTAACACACCTAAAAAATACAAGGATGTTAGTAAAAAATGTCCGACAATTGAATTGATGCGCGCAGGAACGCAATATACAGACTCTTTATATGGGCAGGCTTTACTAGGTAAAAATGAAGAAAAACATTCAGAAATAAAAAATAAGCTGACTGTAGAAATCTTCAATAAAGTATGCAAATACACCTCCCATGACTATTTGCGACAAATTGTAGATAAGGCAATAATATCTATTAGGCAATATAATGAGATAATGGAGATTTTAAATAAAGAACTGTATAAAAATATAGATTCCGTTTTTGTAGACTCATCTTATTCGGATGCATCAAAATTATTTACGATCAAAATACTTTATGCTTATCATATGGAATTGGGGTTTTTCAAATTTAATAATATTGATGATAAAAAATTACTTGAGCTATTTAGAAATTCGGCAAGGGAACAAATACTTTCCTTACTTATTAATAGTCACAGCACTGGCAGTTTATTAACATACCTCTTTGAATTACATAAAAGCAACTTACTTACTGAGGAAATCTGTGATCGACTCTTAGTTGTTGCTGATAAGCATGCGGATTTTGATTTAGATGTTTTTCTTTCTGTTTTAAGGACGTTTCATCAGCCTCTTTTAGACCTGATTCCGTTTTTAGAAGATATCGGTACTAAAGATCTAACTACATTTAAGCGAAAACTTGTTTTGAATATGACTTTTTCGAGTTCGAAATTATTTCGTTTAGAGCTTGAAAATGAGAATTCTGTTTTAGCGTTTGTGTTTCCAATTCTTTATGCGCATCATCGGGATGTAGATGCGCTGTTGGAGAAATTTAAGACATTGTTTTATGCAAACATCACTGATGAATTTACCTATCGGCAACATGTGGGCTGGATGGAGAGCGGCGAATTTGGGGAAATCATACCTTCCTTTAAAAAATGAATGATATATTTCCCCGGATTCGCTGCGCTTCATCCAGGCTACATTAAAATAGGTAATTTACGCCGAGCATTACTGTGTTGATGTGGTATCTGCTGGTGGATAGGCTGCTGCTTGACCAACTGCCGGCGCCTGGGCCGGAGATGATTTTTCCTAAATCTTGGTATGCGTAATCGAGGGAGGCGATGACTTTTGGGGTAACTTGCCAGTCTACGCCGGCGCCGACTTGGTAGGTAAAGCGGTTAACCGTATTGTCGTTAAAGCCGGGGCTCGTGCGCGGTGTAACTGGGGGGATCGCTGATTCTTTATAGTTGGTGACGCGGTTGAATGAAACGCCGGCGCCGCCAGTGACATACGGCATGAAGTGGTGCCATTCTGCTAAATCTAATTTACCCAGCAATACAAAAATATCGGAAACGACATTCCATTGATAAGTATAATTAGTAAATTCAGGTAGTGAATATTGCATCACTTTATCCCCAATATCATTGGAAAATAAATGCTGATAACGCACACTGACTGCGTAAACCGGGATCCAGGATTTATTGTGCTTCCAGCGATATCCAGCCTCAAGTGCTGCACTTGCCGCCGTGTTTTCATTCGTAGAATAGTTATCTAAATCGTAGGGTGGAGCATAACCTGAGCCATTATTCACTGTCATATGACTATTAATATTCGGTTTTTCTACTCCTACATAACCGGCAACAAATGGGGTTCTTTCTGCTTGCGCTGTGTCTTCATTAATAATTTGACTGTGAGGCTTATAATTTACTTTTCTTATTATAACTTGCTCTTCAGTAGCAACTGCTATTTTTTTCTGTGGCTTGGCAAGACCTAATGCTTGTTTGACTCCATTTACCTGAGAGGCAGAATGCATAGGGCCGACTTTTACCACGTAATAATGCTGTATATAGCGCACCGAAACTGGATAATGTGTTTTTGTTTGCGTAAGCTTTTTCAAATGGTACGCATTCGATTTATTAGAAAAACTACCGAGCTGTAAATACATGGCTTTGCTCGCCAAAGCAGTCGATGGCATCGTCATTGACAGCATAAGCGCTGTTAGCAGAAATTTCACAGGCATACTCTTCATTCATCATCCTTAATGTACTAGAGCATAAATTAATATTAACACTTTGTGGGGCATCTCTGCCCCACACCCGTTCAAACTAAATTATGTACCCGGCGCTCCCGTTCTGCCACCAGGACAAAAAGTCAGCTGGTAACTAGTCAAATGACCTGACACATTACACTGAAATGACGATGACTTATCATCAAACTGATAGGAATAAGCAGTTGGACATGCTTCTTTTAGCCATAAGATTCGCGAATACACTTTTGAATCCCACAGCGAATTATCCGCTAAGCACTGTGAGGATTGAGGTGTATAAGCGGCGGCTGGTGTTGTAGACGAATTATTCCAGTCATGGCATCCACAAACGTTATACGTATTATTATAACCTGTATTTAAAGCAAAATAAGGATTCGCCGGACTATTAAAACACGCATAAGGCGTTCCTGGAGAGGAATAACATGTTTGCGAACTGGTTGGCGCACACGCATAAAGATCCGCTAATGTTGCAGCAGTTAAAGTCGTATTAGGCGCTCTTGTCGAATAACCATAAGTAGATATACCTAATACCGTAGCATAATCATAGTGCTGATAGAGATCACACGTTCCCCACTGGCCTGTTTGATCGAAGCCTACCCAATCAGCCATTGACCAGTAACCTTCAAAGGTGCCGCAGTGTCTATAAATTGGAGTACCTACAGGCACAGATGAACTATTAATTGACTGCGACATCCCACACACTTGACCTGCTGAACAACCACCACTTGGCGGCGTACAACCATCATCACTCGATCCTAAAGAAACGACATAAAAATTGGAAACGTTATCGGTCTCTGTGCTAGCAGTACAGTCAGTTGCGCCAGAAGTCGGCGGCGAAAATGACCAGGTACAAACACCTAAGGCTGAACCCGCAGGTTGAATAACAGCACCCGCCGAATTACCGCAAGTGTTATTAAAGTTATTGTTATATGTATTAATTGCCACATAAGGTGAAAGTGAACGTATTTCACCCGGCAGATTGAATCCATTCACCATCGAGATATCGTAAACACCGTCAGGGGTTTTACTTGCCGCTGTATACATATTTTCTTCAAAAATAGTAAATGGCGGATTGGGTTGATAAGTACACTGACCCGTAGCGCTATTTGGAGCGGTGCAATTAGCAGTCTGACAAATCCCATAGTTTGGGTGAGAAGAATCGGTTTCGCATCCTGTTCTACCAAAAGCATTACCGCCATTATACTGAGGAAGCTGTAATATTTTCGTACCCGGTGCTGCTCCTAAAACTTGCTGGTCTAACTGATAGCCCTGCCAAGATGAGCTAGGAGAAGGATTCGAAGGATTTCCACTGGGATTAAATCCATACCAAACCGTTTGTTCGCACTGGCTTTCCAGCATGAAATAATGATCGTTTTGATCATTGGTCAACGGTGAAACCACTTCACTGGTTGCGATTTCTACGACCTTACCACTGTTATAGGTCAGCGTGGCTTTCAAGGTAAGATCTTTACTAGCCGCATAAGTGGTATTCGGAATAAGCGATGCATATACCGCACACGAAGCCGTCGGTGCCAGCGTGGTTGAGCATGCAGTCAACGGTGCCGGTGGCGTTACATTGCCTACTGTAATGGTGGGTGCTGGAGAGGCTGTGTTATCGGATGTAACGTTAACAGAACTAATGGTTTCTGTTGTGGCTGGACAATCATTCTGGAAAACAAATTGCACTACGCTATCTGAATAAATAAGCGTTTGTGTTGGTAACGGTAAACCCGCATAGCCGCTAATTTGATGACAAGTACTTCCTCCAATTTCTACATTGGTACTGGTAGATAAAGGTACGCTGCCACCGGCGTATTCATAAGTAACGCTCAATGTCACTGCGCCTGTTGAGCCGGGTGTATAACTACCAGAAACAGAACAGTTTGAATGTTCAGGAATGGAGGTTAGACAGGTATCCGTGGTAGGAGTAAATCCCGATACTTTCACTGCCGCTGTTGTTACGTCTTTGTCACCATTATTCACAAAAGTAAAAGTAACAGGATAAGCTACGCCTACATAGGCTGGGACAGGTAGAGGTATTGAGACATGCCCATTAATTCTATCTACAGTTTCTTTAGATACAGAAGTTGAGGAAAGCGTTGGCAACGGTACGCGATTTTTATGGTAAGCCAAGGTGATGGTGGCGTTATTATCACGCGCACTAATGGGTTGAAATAAAAGATGTACCAAACAAGTTCCATTAGGTGGAAGCGTGGTATTACATTCGTTAGTCATTGTGAATTTACCGCCATTATAAGCCCCGCTAACAGATAGCGGCACAGGGAACGGTAAATTATTTGTCATTGTATAAGTTACTGCGTAACTGCTACCTACGTTGCTCGAGGAAGAGAAACCTGTTGTGGGACTAATTGACCAACCGACTGGATTCTTGGCTGTTACATTATGTTTCGTTTTTATATTTTTTGTCTGTGCATTGACAGCTTGAGCATATGGAGAAAGAAAAAATAAAAACAAAGTAAAGAAAACAGCAATAATTTTTTGCATCCCTATCTCCTAGCGGTACTGAAACTAAAATCCCTTTATTTAATAAGGCCGAGCAATAACAAAGCCCCTCCGCAGGCTAGCATAGATTTGAAAATCATTACAACAAATCTTTGGGAGGACTCGGGTCATTTTATAGCGCAAAGGGAAAGAGTATCGCCTACATTTGTAGTAATAGATTGGCACTCATGGGAGTCAACATGAAAGCCGAAATGATTTAAAATTCCGAAGATTCTAGCTTTATTCAATTTATTTGCATACGTGCTCACCAAACTGGAGGGACCGCCTTTTTCTACATTGAGAATATAAAGAGGGTTTTTCTTTGGTAATAAATCCTGCATGACTTTCATCATAAGAGGTGAATGTTTATCTGTAGGTGAATGTGGGGTTTTTGGCACTTCCTCGCCTAAGATTACAAAAGGCATGCCTACAAATCGCGTGCCTGTTAGGAAAGAAGGAATAACGTATGCAATAGGTATGGAGGCTAATAGGACAGTAGAGTTGGGCGCTATTGATGGAGTAGAGACGGAAAAATAATTTTGTTCTAGGTTCATCCTGCCCCAGTTCGGATACGTAGTAGTAAACAAGCCAATTAAAACCAACCCTATAAGTGCAAGCAAGCGCGACCGATCTGACTGAATTATTTTTAGTAGCAAGACAACAATTGCTAACCCTGATAAATATTCTAAGGGCAGAAGATAACGATACACAGCAAACTGATTTAGCCAAATAAAATAACTCACCGCAAAAAAAGTCCATATTAAGCGACCTACCCGGCAATCAAGAGAGACAGAAACCTTGTTTTTCTTTAGCTGAAAAAGCAACACAAACAATAAAACCAATATCACCGCCAAACGTGGATCGCTTAACACTCTTTCTGAATATAAAGAACTAGGGCTTAAAAGATAAAAAGGTAAGAAAAAGTAATGATACCAATGCGTGTCAACTCGGCTAGGAGAAATATTAAAATCGATATAAGGCGCATAAGGTGAGTGAAAATAATTATTATAATAGGGATAAAGCGGGCTTTGATAAAGCTGATAAAGATGCAACATCCAATAACCATTTGCAACAATAAAACCTAAGATAATACTTGCTATGAAGCCAAAGCAAATAGATTTACGCCGGGGCAAACCCGCCGTTGCATAAACTAATCCCACTGATAATCCAATGGCAAAAGAAGCTGCTGTTAACTTAAAACCTACACAAAGACCTGTAATAACACCGGCTGCCATCGCATACCGAAAGTAGTTTTGCAAACTAATGGCTTTCATCAAACAATATACGCTAATCAATATCATTAACGCTGCATTGACATCATTGGTTGTCATACCCAGAAGTGAAACACCGCCAGCACCTGTCATGCCTAAAAATACGGCGATTAATGCGTAAAACTCCCGCGAACGACTTGGCAGATAAGCTAAAAACAGCAACGCTATATTATAAAGGAGAAATGCACAAATAGCAGAGTTCAAACTAAACAGAAATAAACTCACCTTTGCGCTGCGCAGAGAAATGATGCCGTAATTGATTACGTCAAAAAAAGGGTTTAAATAAGTTTGCATTAACGCCGGAGATACATCGTAGCCTACCCGATGGTGAAGATAAGCGTAACCATTGTAATAGTGGTAATTTAGCAGATCCCAGCTAATATCTTGACCGAGCTGTAAAGCAGTCACGCCACAAATAAAAATGAAAATAAATAAAATGAATGCCTGTTTGAAGAAAGGATTTTTCGATTTAGCTGCTTGTTGCATTGAAAATCTCTTTTAAAGCTTGCCTAGACATTACTTAGGCAAGCTTTTAACATCGGGGTTTTTAGAATAAGCAGCCAGCACTTCTTCATACAACTTATCGGCGATACTTAAATTATCGGCTTCTTCAATCATACCCTGCTGCTCTTTCAACTGAACCAATCTCGATTCAATCAACGATTTAACAGAACCAGAAGGAAATAAAGTCGCTAATAATCGACGCGCTTCGACAGGACCGATTTTGGTATAAAGCTTATTCCGAATTCGCGCATCCTCGGCAGTCGTACTAAAAGACCATAATTCGATTGGACCTAAAGTACTTGTTAACAACTGCGTATTCATACCGGATTTCGTTGCAAACTGGGCGAGGAAAGTCGCACCACCCGCACGTGGACCATGAACCCGCGTTTTTAAAGCAATACGGGCAGTTTCTGAGAGACCGAAAATTTCCGTAGAACGCTTAATCGCCTGCTCAGGACCTGCATCCATAATAAAAATTGACGTTGCAAATTCAATCATTACCGGATCAAAATCATCAAGCGATTGCGAAATCAACGCAATCTGAACGTTCCATTTTCTACCTTCGCGCATATCTAAGATAACTTGATCACGCACAGCACGCGCTTTTGAAGTACGATGGAATTCGTCATAAACAATACGCTTTGCATCTTCTCGAATTTCAGTAATCCGTTTACGATGAAATTCGCGATAAGTATCCGGCATATCCGTCAACACATCTTCAGTCAAATAATAATGTCGACCTAAAGTGTAACGAGCCAACATATACATCACTGCTGTTTGACGTTCAGCTGCATCACCACCGCTCTTTGCCACTTCATCCAAATCTAAAGAAACAACACGCGCATCACCAATATCGAACTGCGTCACACTCGATAAAATTGGATATTCACGAACGGCGCTCGACAACATACGACTAAACGCTTGAATTAAAGGCTCGCCCGTCGGCGCTTTAACCAGACCATACAAATCTTCCACCACTTGGGTACGACAAATCGCAGCAGCATCTGCTAACAAAGGCATAGCAAATCGCTGCGCTAACAATGCTTCATGTTGAAAGCCTGCTAAAAATAAAGCGTCAGTGACTTCCCACCACGTTGTATGCTCATCTTGGACAAAGCCAATTTCAGCTAGAATATCATCTACTAAGCTTTCTAAGCCTTTCGTATACGGATGCGGCTTACCATCATCCGCCAAATATTTATAAAGCTCATCAATGACTAAACCCGCCATATCAGAAATACCATCATAAGGTCTTTCTGCACCAATTGGCGTTGATAACAACGTCACAAAATTGACTAAAAATCCACGCTCTTGTGGCGTTGGATAACGACAACCTAACTGCGTATCAAATGGATTGATAGAATAATCCGGCGTCATACGCAAACGATGATAAGCGACCAAATGGCGCTGATCTTGCGGCAACGCTTCCTTTAATAACGAAATCAAACCGCTACTCGAAGGACCGATATCGACAATAGCGATACGAGGTAAGCGTTGAATACCGCCAGACAAACATAAGGCTAAGTTAATGGCATTAGATAAAACAGATTTACCCGAACCTGGCCGCGCATACATTAAATCAATCCACGTGGTTTGCTGAGCAGATCCTGGCTGATAAGGCCATGGTTTACCGTCAGGCGAACGCAGTAATAATGCACCATACTGCCAAGCAGAAGCAGGACGCGTAAAAGGCAGCATATACACAGCATCGGTTAACGGCGCAATGGAAGGCGTTGCCACACTATTACCACTGAAACCTAACAAACTGGAAGCCACCCCGGCAAAAACATCGCCGCACACTTCAGACACTTCACACGTACCCCAACCTTCTACCGCCTTTGATAATTCTGCAGCCCGCGTACGCAATAAACGGATATCATTTTCTGGCGCCCAAGTAGCCAAACTTACTTGAAAACGCACTACCGCATCATCGGTATTCACTTCAGTATCATTTAGCAATTTGGAGGCGTCATGCACCAATGAATTATGCTCTGACGTCCAACTCAATATGGCTGCCATCATGGCTTTAAAACGCATCGTCGCCAAACCACCGCTTTCAATCAAAAATGAAATGCGCCATGGCACTTGGGTTGGCAGCGTTCTCGAAAATAAGCTCATAAATGGCTTAATTTCTTGCGGAAATAAATCAATAAAAATCGGCGTATAAATACGATCACCGCTGCGCAACGTACGCAAATCAACTGCCACAGCATCGCGGGGAAAGATTTGACGAGACAGTGGCGGCCACATTACGCCGGATAATTCACCAGACCCCGGTCGCACTTCCCGAATCGGAATTTTATCGCCAGGCAATACTGCTCGCCATGACTTATCGGTAAATTCAGGATCCGCAGAATCGCGCATCGCATAAACAGATTCATGCACTTCCAACAATTGACAGTAAAGATTTAATCCCGACAAATCCGCCACTAATGCACGCACAAAGGAGTTATGTCCTTCGCGTAAATCAGGAATAGCTGCAATGAGATTTTGCCCATTCTTGAAAGGCGGCATTTTATTGTCGCGAATCAATTTTAGCTTATCTTTCGCGGCACGTGATTGTTGTTCATTCGATAAAGAATAAGGTCGCGTCCATAGCACAAAATAAAGTTCTTCATGCGCGCAATACTGCGAAATATAATCGACACGTTCGCGGAACAAATCATCTAACTTTAAATTAAGTCGTGCTGCTGTTGCTTTTGCAGGAGAAAGAATTTCGGCTAATTCGGGTTTTACAGCCGCTTTATCATAGCTGAAATAGACCTGTACCACATGGCCAGGACGCTTTAAGGTGGCTTGTAAACTTTGGGTTAAACCGGCGTGAATGGTTTCGAATTCTTCCGTACCAATTAATTGCGTTACACCAAATACTTTCACTATCGAAATCAAAGAACCGTCACGCGCAACGAGAGTCGTCGCACTGTCAGCGGTTTCTATATCGCAATAGGATTCAACAGTCTGCTTGAGCTCCGTACTGAACCAAGCTAATAGTGAATCAATACTTTCTAAAAGCGGATCAAGCACACTACGCATTGTTTATCCCTCAAAGGATAATTTTATTTTGCCTTAGCTTCTGCTTCTAATTCTTCAAGTGCCGCTGCAGCCCAAGCGTCTAACTGGACTTTGAACTTGGCATAAGAAGGAAGCAACCGAATATCGTTTAATATATCTAATTTTTTACCGCTTTGAATTTGATATTCTAAAATTAATTGACCAAAGGTCGCTGGATTACTGGTTCCTGGTCCAAATTTTTGTTCTATCGGCTGACTACGAAATTTTAACCCACGATAAATTGACTGGGCACTTTCTTGATAACCCGTCCCATTACCCATGGCGCAAAACAAAACATGACAAAAACTATTTAAATCCGCTTGTGTCATTTCCGGCGCATAAATTAATTGACCGCCACCCATTTCATCCATGCCAACCGTTTCTAAAAAGAGGCATTGGGAACAGAAGCAACAGGCTGTCACTAAATTTGAGGTTTTGTTATTACTATAGTTACCGTCAAGATTGACGACTTCTTGGAATTCTCTTGCCTGAAAACCACAGAACTGGCACGTATAATTATCACGATCATACACGCGCTTCGCAACTGGCAGAAAAGCCTTATCATCACGGCGTCTTACGAAAATACGCCATCCAGCTAAATTGACTGCCAGCCGAAGCTCATTCATAAGTAGGGCAATTCTATATTAACTACCAGTCTTGGTTGCACCAAATGAAGCAAGACCTGAAGCACCCGCTACGTTACCACCACCAGAAAACAATGTAGAACCTGATGTTTTGAATACAGATGGTAAGAAAATCAAAGCAGCCGCCACGAATAAAAGCGCAATTGGCGTACCGATTGGCACTTGTTGTGGGTTATCTTTGTGTGCTTTGAATTTAACGATCGCACCAACAGCAAATGCCATACCAATAACGTATGCACCACCGGTGATTAATCTAGCGATGTTAGCTAAGTTACCGGTTACGGTTGAAGCAACTGTACCAATACCACCACCTGCACCACTAGCAGCACCAGCAGCTGCACCACTACCAGCAGCCGCACCACTTGCAGCCAAGGCGACTGTTGCGAAACCACAGCATGCTAAACCTACAACTAGCATAGCTCTTTTCATTAGTTTTTTATTCATTACCGATACTCCTTTCTCGAATAAAAATAAAATTAACCTGAGGCAAAAACCCATTAATACCGTTTATAACCATTGAGGTATTGCCACTTAGCATCTCATAAAATACAGCGTGACGCTAGAACAAATCGATTAGGACAGTCCTAGCGATAGCGTATTATTGATGACGTTTAAGAAGTCGTAGAGATTGATGCAGAGGATGCCGGCGATCATGAAGGTTAGCGCTTTACCAAATGTACCTGGCTGAGAACTATGACCCGCCATATGGGTCATCATAACAAGTCCGCGGATAAAAGCGATCGTTCCTATCAATTGAATGATGAGATAACCATCTTGAATAATGAGACTCCAAGGATCGGTCATGATATTGGAGACGTAGCCATAAGGATTCGGCTCTGTCCAAAATGTATTTAGCCCGACTTCTACAGATGAGGGTAAATACAATAAGGCTGTACCTACAATCATCATAATGAGAGGGCCTTTGAGCTCATGAGAAGAAGACATCATGGTTCTGGATTCGCCATATTGCTTCAGGCCAGCAACCCCTTTGTAAAGAAAGAAAATACCCATGACATAGGCGGTTGCGGTCACTAATTTCATGAGCTTAGGGACGGTTAAAGCAAAGTTTTGCATCATGGTGCCAGCGTCGGGGGCGATGGCGGAATAGGCGGATTGGTAGCAGAAAATTGCTAGTAAAAACAGGGTTGTGTGAAGGATTTTCTTTTGGGTATTCAACAACATAGTCTTTACCTCGGGTGTGTGGTGAAAGAGCTTATCTACTTAGTTTAGGCTATATTTGGGGAAAATTCTTCTCTTTTTGGCTCCAGAGCACCCCTCACCCGTCGCTTCGCGCCGATGCATCCCTGCATCGAAGCCCGGCACACGCCATCCATGGCGTGGCGTTCGGCGCATGCGCCTCACCCTCTCCCACAAGGGGAGAGGTGGGAGTTAGGATTCGGCGGTGGCGCCGTAGGAGAGGGAGATCATGTGGCCGCTGGAGTCGATTTGGACTATGCCATCGTAAGGGTCGATTTTGGCTACTCGGCCTAGGCCTTTGACTGCATCGCCTTCGGTGACGGTCAGGGTTTCGCCTGATTCGGATTTTAGCCATGCGCGGCCGGGAATAATGGCTTGCACGGAGTACGTTACGCGAGGGCCAGCGGCGGCGGGAGCGGCCATCATGCGGACAGGGGCAGGAGCGCCTTCTTCGGTCATGCGACCGCCTTTCATTTCATGCATCATTCTGCCTAAGCGAATCAAGGTTGCTTCGAGGCTGGTCATGCGCATCGTTAAATCTTGTATTTTATTTTGTAGTGCAGCATTTTGCGCTTCTTGCTCAGCAATTTTTTGGGTGAAATCCGCTTGCAGCTTGGAATTTTGTGTCTCTAATACAACAATGCGATCAGGTTCACTCATCGTGTTTGACATTGGTGCTTGTGATGCTGGCATTTGCATTCCAGGAGGCGGCGGCATTGCAACGGCTTCTTGCGGCATCATTTGTTGTTGAGCCATGGATTGCTGAACTGGAACAGGAACGGGTGGCGCAGGCAATGTTTGTTGTTGCATTGCTTGCGGAGCTTGCGCTGTTTCCACTGGATTAGCTTGTTGTTGCACTGCCGCAGCGGGTGCAGCCTCTGGTGTTGCGACTGGTTGATCTGTGGCTAATTTTAATGTTTTTGTCGATTCTATAGCATTATTGCCTGCGGTTATGGGTGTATTATCCATTGAACTCGAAGCAACTTGAGAAATTTCTGTCGATGGCGTTGTATTGGTTGGTGTAATAATTTTATAAACAGAGAAGATCAGGACAAAGAAAAGCGCTAACCCAATCAACGGTCTTCTATGCTGGCTTAATTTGGCAATAACAGCATCGCGGCCAGATGCAGAGGACTTCACGTCTGAACTTTCGGTCTCATAACTGACTTGATCGTCAGAAAAATGATATTCACTATCATCGTGCGAGTCGTATTTTTCGTCTCTCTCGTGTGCCATCTATCGCCCCTCTCGTAATTCCATTTCGGCTTAACTATTCTCCTGGCTTGCAGTATAGCTGGTTGAGAATAATTTTTCCTTATTCAAACTATCCTGTCACATCGGACATAAATAATATACCAATACCGACGCCTGCATTCACCCTTACTGTATTTGGTGTATTAAAATAATTACTCATTGCACTACCCAACGTCGTACCCACTTGACCCAACCCGACCGCGATTTCCTTACCTGGGCTTAAGTTTGGATGGGTTGAACTTGTACCAAATATGCCCGTCGTTGAGGTAGAAGCCGATGTCGTAATAGCATTGGCATAACCGGTCAAGAACGCTGTCCCCATTATTGAACCATAACGCAATAAGTAATGATAATCTACACTACTTGCCATGACGGTTCTTGCAGTATCGGGGTCAATCGCAAAAGCGGTAACGCCTTTTGTTTTTGGCCAATCTTCCATATCCATCAAATTGAAATTCAAGCTAACCCGATCTTGACCCTGAGCCAAGGACAATTTACCTAGCAGTTTAGCACCTTTGTATTTACCTGCAATAATCGTTGCCAAAACAGGGGTATCTGGGTAATCACTGTTTACAGCCGTATCCAATACTGCAAAGAAGATCGTACCTGCTTTGATTAATGGTGGGCCACCTGCCTCTGTTGTCGTGGTCGTTGTTGTACTCGAGCCTTTACCACCGGCTTCAGCCGTTGAGGATTTACTACCGCCAAAACCTTCAGCGTAACTACCGGCGCGATGTTGCATATTCGTTGGTTGCCAAGAATTAATCAGTGATTGTGCTTGGCCTGACATGCCATTCATTAAATCTTGAATATGCTGTTGATGTTTTTGCTCTTCGTCCGCTGCGCGCTGAGCCACGGCAGCATCAAATTCAGCATTGCCTGAGCCAGCTTCACCCGTTGGCGCGGTAAATGTTGTCGTTACTGCTGCGTTTTCCCCTGCATTAGCGGCTTGGCTTGCTTGCAAACTGTTTTGAATGCTAGCTAACTTATTAGCACCCGGCACATTAGGAATAATAGCAATAGAACCTGCACCGCCAGCAGAAACCGGGGTTACAGCAGCTTGATATTCTTGCAATAAACGAGTGGCTTCTTCCGGCGATAAAGTACCGTCAGCCACCATATGTTTTAATTGTTCTGCATATTCAGCTGCACTGGCATTGTTACCCTGCATTTCCAATAATTTTTTTGCCATCGCCTGGATTGCACTCAACTTGTGATAACAATCCATCAAGCTTCTAGCGACAGCGGGATCTAATTTTTTGGCAGTAACGGCTTGGGTGATTGCCGCGCCATATTCTTTTTCAGATACACCCTTGTTACGCAGATCAAACAACGTACTCGCCACGTCTTGGCTCAACTTGCCTTGGGTTGTCAGTGAATTCATTTCTGTCGTGCATTTTGCTTTCGCGGCTTCTAATAAAACTTTCACATCTTCGCCCGGTGCTGTGCCGGTGCGTTGATGCTGATATTGCTCTAATAATTTTGCCGCCGCGGCAGGTGTTAGTTTTCCCTCTGCCACAAGCTTAGCTAATTCAGCCGCATATTGAGAAACGGGAACATTTTTCTTTTGTAAAGCCAGCAAATCATCTGCTACGGCTTGGCTAATTTCGCCTGATTTCACCATTGCTTGAATTTGGTCAGCGCCTTCTCTTGCCATTTGTTGAGCTTGTTGTTGCGTATATTGCGCTAACAATTGCGCTGCAACTTCCGGTGTGATTTTGCCTTGGCGAACTAACTCATTCAGTGCATCGGCGTATTCTGCTGTAGTCGCGCCTTTCTTTTGTAACTCGAGTAGGTGAGCAGCTGCATCTATAGGTAATTTACCTGATTTGATTAATGCATCCATGGTTTGACCATTGGTTGCCGCTTGACTTTGATACTGTTGCAACAATTTTGCTGCCATCGCCGGAGTTATCTTTCCTTCTGAAACCAAGCGTGAAAGTTCTGCAGCGTACTCTGAAACGGGTACATTTTTTTTCTGTAATGCAATCAAATCATTTGCAACATCAGCACTCAGCTCACCTGATTTAACCATTTGTTGTAATTGGGTAATGCCAGCTTTTGCTTTTTCTTGGGCTTGTTGTTGTGTGTATTGCGCCATTAATTGCGCTGCGACTTCAGGGGTAATCTTGCCTTCACGCACTAATTCGTTTAATGCTGCAGCGTATTGCTCTGGCGTAGCACCTTGTTTTTGCAATTCAAGTAATTGATTGGCTGCATCTAAAGGCAGCTTGCCTGATTTGATTAACGCATCCATTGCCTGACCACTTTCAGCAACGAGGGCATTGGCGTGTTGCTTTTTATAGACTTCGAGTAATTTTCTAGCTTCTTCTGGTGTGATTTTACCTTGGCGAACTAATTCATTAAGCTCAGCAGCATATTGATCAACGGGAACATTATTTTTTGCCATCGATAACAATGTGTTTGCTTCTTCTTGTGAAATCTTACCCTGTTTCAGCAAATTATTTACATCGGCAGTCACGTCGGCATTATCGCCATTTGGACAGAGCACGGTACAATTACTATTGTCTTGGCTAAAACTTTGTTGGCCTGGCACATTCATTAAAGTGGGTACTGCACTGCCACCGGATATTTGCGCCTGTCTAGCGGTTTGCGCATTAGCTTGTTGTAAGGCACGCGAATATTCTGGAGAAAGTTGACCACCGGGAACTGATTGTAATCCAGATGGAGCACCTGCCACTTTTGCTGCGACGGTAGCTTGCGAGCCACCTAAAAAATAGCTGCCTAAAAAAATCAGCCCGAAAATCACAACAAAACTCACCACGACTAAAATTAATCGCGACTTAGTGTCTGTTTTTGTAAAAAACTCAGGTAACTTAACCGCCATCAGAATCCCTCGACCTTGAGTTCGATTGGTTGGCCATA
>Ga0207044_1050_pt1 | contig 23452 bp, 13 predicted proteins | sample Alteio_BWMinCont_68_FD_153300 | JGI IMG/M metagenome (GOLD analysis project Ga0207044, IMG submission 153300) | Enriched cells from forest soil in Barre Woods Harvard Forest LTER site, Petersham, Massachusetts, United States -... | ecosystem: Environmental > Terrestrial > Soil > Temperate forest >... | reverse complement strand
GCCTCTAATCGGCTCATAATCTCATAACATATTGAAATTATTCACTATCGTAGCCCGGCTAAGCGCAGCGCAACCCGGGGCTTTTAATCTCGACGACACCCAAAATACAAAGACATTTATTTCTCTAGAATCCATCACTTTCCTATGCAACAATCCCGCCTCAATCAAAAAAACCGAGGAAATTTTATGGCCAATTTTTTTCAAATGCCCCGTGATCCAGAAGAAAAGAGAGAAAATGAGCATGCCCGCCAGGTGCAGAAACCCAGTAAGCGTTTTTTCGGTGGTCAAAATGATGAGGCAGCCAGAGCAGAGCAGTTGAGAATCAAAGCCCAGCTAAAACAACAAAAAGCGAATACCCAGCCGCATGCTTCCATGACCCCTGATTCTCGTGGTCATCGATAAGTCTATCTAGAGTCACCACATATATTCCTCCCCCTTTTAAAAAGGGGGTGGGGGGATTTTAATAAGTTACTCTTTTCTCCTTCCCATTTTTATCCTAGATGAAACCCCGCCCTCAAGCTGCTATCATGGTCGGCTCGTTATTTTTGCCTGATTTGGAGACAGTCCATGGCCTCAGTAAAAGAAGCTTTAGAAATTATACGCCGCGGTACCGAAGAAATTCTCATCGAAGAAGATTTGATTGAGCGCCTAAAGACAGGCAAACCGTTGCGTGTGAAAGCAGGCTTTGATCCGACTGCGCCTGATTTACACCTAGGTCATACCGTATTATTGAACAAAATGCGCCAATTCCAAGATTTAGGTCATGAAGTTTTATTTTTGATTGGTGATTTTACCGGCATGATTGGCGATCCTTCTGGTAAAAATGAAACACGCCCGCCGTTAACACGCGAGCAGGTTGAAGCCAATGCAATTACCTATAGTAAGCAAGTTTTCAAAGTATTAGATCCAGAAAAAACCACCATCATGTTCAACTCAGAATGGATGGATAAATTATCCGCAGTCGATATAATTAAATTAGCGGCGAGTCATACGGTCGCGCGAATGCTAGAGCGCGATGATTTTCATAAACGTTATACAACTGGACAGTCCATCGCTATTCACGAATTTCTCTATCCTTTATTGCAAGGCTATGACTCCGTTGCCATGCGTGCAGATATTGAGCTAGGCGGTACTGACCAAAAGTTTAATTTGTTGATGGGGCGCGAATTACAAAAGTCGATGGGTCAAAAACCACAAACTGTAATTACCTTACCGTTGTTACCTGGTTTGGATGGTATTAAGAAAATGTCCAAGTCTCTGGGTAACTATATTGGTATAGATGATTCACCCAAAGAAATTTTTGGCAAGGTCATGTCGTTGTCTGACGAAACAATGTGGCTCTATTTTGAGCTTATCAGTTTTAAATCGTTGCAGGAGATTCAGCAATATCGAGATGATGTTGCGAATGGACTCAATCCGCGCGATGTGAAATTTAAATTAGCAGAAGAATTGGTTGAACGATTTCACTCACGTGAAGACGCTCAGCAAGCGCATGAGAATTTTGTTTCGCAATTTCAGAAAGGTGTTGTGCCGGAAGATATGCCTGAGGTAGAGCTTGCTGTGGGTGCTAAAGGATTACCAATCGCAAACGTTGTTCATTCGGCGGGTTTAACATCGAGTACATCAGAAGCCATTCGCATGATTGAACAAGGCGCGGTCAAGATCGATGGCGAAAAAATCTCGCAAAAAGATTTGCTAATAAAGGCCGGAAAATCTATAGTTCTGCAGGTCGGAAAAAGACGTTTTGCTAAAGTCATTCTGGCCTAAAAAACAACACTAAAATTATTTTGAAAAAAGTTACTTTATGTTGTTGACAAAGAAACTGAGGACTGTAGAATGCGCTCCTCTAGTGACGACAAGTCACACGCTCTTTAACAAACAGAAGCCAAGCAATAAGTGTAGGCACGTCATATCGCGATCTAATTTATACGAAATAGATTGACGATATAACAGTGACTTTGAGAGATGAAAATCGCGAAAAGAAGCCAAGTGTATCGAGTTTTAACAGATTCAGATTTTAGCTTTAAAATTTAAAGTGGAGAGTTTGATTCTGGCTCAGATTGAACGCTGGCGGTATGCTTAACACATGCAAGTCGAACGGCAGCACGGATTGTAGCAATACAATTGGGTGGCGAGTGGCGGACGGGTGAGTAACACGTAGGAATCTGCCCTAAAGAGGGGGATAACCCGAGGAAACTCGGGCTAATACCGCATAATCTTTAAGAAGTAAAGCTGGGGCAACCTGGCGCTTTAGGAGGAGCCTGCGTCCGATTAGCTAGTTGGTAGGGTAAAAGCCTACCAAGGCGACGATCGGTAGCTGGTCTGAGAGGATGATCAGCCACACTGGGACTGAGACACGGCCCAGACTCCTACGGGAGGCAGCAGTGGGGAATATTGGACAATGGGGGCAACCCTGATCCAGCAATACCGCGTGTGTGAAGAAGGCCTTAGGGTTGTAAAGCACTTTAGGCGGGGAAGAAGGTTGGTATTTTAAGAGATAATCAACTTGACTGTACCCGCAGAATAAGCACCGGCTAACTCTGTGCCAGCAGCCGCGGTAATACAGAGGGTGCAAGCGTTAATCGGATTTACTGGGCGTAAAGGGCGCGTAGGTGGTTGCGTAAGTGAGATGTGAAATCCCCGGGCTTAACCTGGGAACTGCATCTTATACTGCGTAGCTGGAGTGCAGTAGAGGGTAGTGGAATTTCCGGTGTAGCGGTGAAATGCGTAGATATCGGAAGGAACACCAGTGGCGAAGGCGGCTACCTGGACTGACACTGACACTGAGGCGCGAGAGCGTGGGGAGCAAACAGGATTAGATACCCTGGTAGTCCACGCTGTAAACGATGAAAACTAGATGTTGGGCAGCTTAGACTGTTCAGTATCGAAGCTAACGCGATAAGTTTTCCGCCTGGGGAGTACGGTCGCAAGATTAAAACTCAAAGAAATTGACGGGGGCCCGCACAAGCGGTGGAGCATGTGGTTTAATTCGATGCAACGCGAAGAACCTTACCTACCCTTGACATCCAGAGAAGACTGCAGAGATGCGGTTGTGCCGAAAGGAACTCTGAGACAGGTGCTGCATGGCTGTCGTCAGCTCGTGTTGTGAGATGTTGGGTTAAGTCCCGTAACGAGCGCAACCCTTATCCTTAGTTACCAGCACGTAATGGTGGGCACTCTAAGGAGACTGCCGGTGATGAACCGGAGGAAGGCGGGGACGACGTCAAGTCATCATGGCCTTTATGGGTAGGGCTACACACGTGCTACAATGGACAGTACAGAGGGCGGCCAACCCGCGAGGGGGAGCTAATCCCAGAAAGCTGTTCGTAGTCCGGATCGGAGTCTGCAACTCGACTCCGTGAAGTCGGAATCGCTAGTAATCGCGAATCAGAATGTCGCGGTGAATACGTTCCCGGGCCTTGTACACACCGCCCGTCACACCATGGGAGTGGGTTGTACCAGAAGTAGGTAGTTTAACCTTCGGGAGAACGCTTACCACGGTATGGTTCATGACTGGGGTGAAGTCGTAACAAGGTAGCCGTAGGGGAACCTGTGGCTGGATCACCTCCTTAACTTAGTTAGTAGTGATGTGATGTGTCTACACTTATTGTTTGGTGGAAGTAGAAGAGAAGCACGAGAGAAGTGAGCGAGAAAGAAAGCGCGCTGAGAGGGCCTGTAGCTCAGTTGGTTAGAGCACACGCTTGATAAGCGTGGGGTCGGTAGTTCAAGTCTACCCAGGCCCACCATTCGGAAGCGAATAGTAGAGGGGCCATAGCTCAGCTGGGAGAGCACCTGCTTTGCAAGCAGGGGGTCGTCGGTTCGATCCCGACTGGCTCCATTCAACACATGTACTGATAAAAAATATGTTGATGCGAATGCAAAATGTAGCCTGGATGGAGCGAAGCGAATCCGGGAAATAAACCCCTCCTTATTTCTTTCAAGGTTTATATACCCCAGGGTATTAAGCACTTATTATTACGAGAACGGTTTAGAGTCTTGTAATGATCAGTGGGTAGTATCTTAGAGAGATAGTGCTTTTTGATCTTTAAAAATTAGGTGAATGTAAAGCGAGTAAGAAAGCACGAAAGTGTTTTTGTGAAAGCGCGGAGTAGTAAATTAATTCCGAAAGGGGTTGAGAATAACGAAACGCAATCTAACGAAAATGCGGACGTACAACTGTATTTACAAGCAAAGCAAATTTATGGGTGTTACTTATGTCAAAAAGACATATAGCACTTGAAGTGTAATTAAAAAGACTTCTTGGGGTTATATGGTCAAGTAATTAAGTGCACACGGTGGATGCCTAGGCAGTAGAAGGCGACGAAAGACGTGTTAGCCTGCGAAAAGCTTCGGGGAGCTGGCAAATAAGCATTGATCCGGAGATGTCTGAATGGGGAAACCCATCCCGCAAGGGATATCATTGACTGAATACATAGGTCAATGAAGCAAACCTGGAGAACTGAAACATCTCAGTACCCAGAGGAAAAGAAATCAACCGAGATTTCCCTAGTAGTGGCGAGCGAAAGGGAAAGAGCCCAGTCACATAAAGCTGCATCATTGTAACAGAACGGTTTGGAAAAGCCGGCAATAAAGGGTGATAGCCCCGTATGTGAAATGATGGTGTAGTGGGTGACGAAGAGTAGGTCGGGACACGAGAAATCCTGATTGAATATGGGGGGACCATCCTCCAAGGCTAAATACTCTCTACTGACCGATAGTGAACTAGTACCGTGAGGGAAAGGCGAAAAGAACCCCGGAGAGGGGAGTGAAATAGAACCTGAAACCGTGTGCATACAAGCAGTAGGAGCGGAGAAATTCCGTGACTGCGTACCTTTTGTATAATGGGTCAGCGAGTTACTTGCGTTGGCGAGCTTAACCGAATAGGGGAGGCGAAGGGAAACCGAGTCTGAATAGGGCGATAAGTCGGCGTGAGTAGACCCGAAACCAAGCGATCTATCCATGACCAGGATGAAGGTTAGGTAACACTGACTGGAGGTCCGAACCCACTCCTGTTGAAAAAGTAGGGGATGAGTTGTGGATAGGAGTGAAAGGCTAATCAAGCTTGGAGATAGCTGGTTCTCCTCGAAAGCTATTGAGGTAGCGCCTCGTGTGATTACTGTTGGGGGTAGAGCACTGTGCCGGCTAGGGGGTCTTTATAGGCTTACCAAACCGATGCAAACTTCGAATACCGACAAGTACAGCACGGGAGACACACGGCGGGTGATAAGGTCCGTCGTGAAGAGGGACACAGCCCAGACCGACAGCTAAGGTCCCAAAGTGATAGTTAAGTGGGAAACGATGTGAGAAGTCCGAGACAGCCAGGAGGTTGGCTTAGAAGCAGCCATCCTTTAAAGAAAGCGTAATAGCTCACTGGTCGAGTCGGCTTGCGCGGAAGATGTAACGGGGCTAAAACTATCCACCGAAGCTTCGGATTTAAACTAATTTATTAGTTTGAGTGGTAGAGGAGCGTTCTGTAAGTCTGTGAAGGTGCATTGAGAAGTGTGCTGGAGATATCAGAAGTGCGAATGCTGACATGAGTAACGATAATGCGGGTGAAAAACCCGCACGCCGTAAGTCCAAGGATTCCTGCGCCACGGTAATCGGCGCAGGGTGAGTCGGCCCCTAAGGCGAGGCAGAGATGCGTAGTCGATGGGAAACGGGTTAATATTCCCGTACTTGAAGATATTGCGAAGTGATGACGGAGAAGGCTAAATTGGCCGGGTGTTGGTAGTCCTGGTTTAAGCGAGTAGGAAGAGGTTTTAGGCAAATCCGGAACCTCACTAATTCTGAGACGTGATGACGAGTCATTGAGAAATGATGAAGTAGTTGATGCCAAGCTTCCAAGAAAAGTCTCTAAGCGATAGATATCTTTGAACCGTACCGAAAACCGACACAGGTGGACGAGTAGAGAATACTAAGGCGCGTGAGAGAACCCAGGTGAAGGAACTAGGCAAAATAGCACCGTAACTTCGGGAGAAGGTGTGCCTCTGTTAGGTGAAGGTCTTTACGACTGGAGCTGAGAGAGGTTGCAATAGTCAGGTGGTTGCGACTGTTTAATAAAAACACAGCACTCTGCGAACTCGAAAGAGGAAGTATAGGGTGTGACGCCTGCCCGGTGCCGGAAGGTTAATTGATGGGGTTAGCGCAAGCGAAGCTCTTGATCGAAGCCCCGGTAAACGGCGGCCGTAACTATAACGGTCCTAAGGTAGCGAAATTCCTTGTCGGGTAAGTTCCGACCTGCACGAATGGCGTAACGACAGCCACGCTGTCTCCACCTGGGACTCAGTGAAGTTGAATTTGCTGTGAAGATGCAGTGTACCCGCGGCAAGACGGAAAGACCCCGTGCACCTTTACTATAGCTTTGCACTGGACTTTGAGTTTTTCTGTGTAGGATAGGTGGGAGGCATTGAAGCTGACGCGCTAGCGTTGGTGGAGCCAACCTTGAAATACCACCCTGAAACACTTGGAGTTCTAACCTGGTCCCGTAATCCGGGATAGGGACAGTGCATGGTGGGTAGTTTGACTGGGGCGGTCTCCTCCTAAAGAGTAACGGAGGAGCACGAAGGTACTCTCAGTGCGGTCGGAAATCGCACGTTGCGTGTAAGAGCGGAAGAGTGCTTGACTGTGAGACTGACGGGTCGAGCAGGTGCGAAAGCAGGTTCTAGTGATCCGGTGGTTCTGAATGGAAGGGCCATCGCTCAACGGATAAAAGGTACGCCGGGGATAACAGGCTGATACCGCCCAAGAGTTCATATCGACGGCGGTGTTTGGCACCTCGATGTCGGCTCATCACATCCTGGGGCTGAAGCTGGTCCCAAGGGTATGGCTGTTCGCCATTTAAAGTGGTACGCGAGCTGGGTTTAGAACGTCGTGAGACAGTTCGGTCCCTATCTGCCGTGGGCGTTAGATATTTGAGGGGAGCTGTTCCTAGTACGAGAGGACCGGAATGGACGAACCACTGGTGTACCGGTTGTCATGCCAATGGCACAGCCGGGTAGCTATGTTCGGAAAGGATAACCGCTGAAAGCATCTAAGCGGGAAACCTGCCCCAAGATGAGATATCTCGAGTCGTAAGACTCCTAAAGGTTTGTTGTAGACCACAACGTTGATAGGTTGGGTGTGGAAGTGCAGTAATGTATGAAGCTGACCAATACTAATTGACCGTGAGGCTTGACCATATAACACCCAAGATGTTTTTACTTGGAATACAGTAGCGAGTAAGACGCGCTTTACATATCACCTAACTATGATTAATCCGTAAGGGTATGTCATAGATATAACAAGTTTAGTTTGCCTGGCGACAATAGCGTACTGGAACCACCTGATCCCATCTCGAACTCAGAAGTGAAACAGCTCCGCGCCGATGATAGTGTGAGACAACTCATGTGAAAGTAGGTCATTGCCAGGCTTTTATTCCAAAACCTTGCTGGGAAAAACCCAGCAAGGTTTTTTTTTGCCTTTCTTAAGCCTACCTTAAGATTTTAAAGGTATAGTGAACAACATTATAAAAATCCTATAAAAAAGATACACATACTGACTTGGGAGTTTAAATGAGTGCAAGTACAAAAGTATTTGGAGAAGAATTCAAATCTATAGATTCAAGCGCTAATTCTAGTCTCGAAAACAAGAGATCTTTAGAAGACTTTACTTCTGGTTCAGCATTGTTTGGCGGAGACCAAGCAGGTAAACCAAGTTCAGGAAGTTCTAGTTCAGCAGTTCATTTTGAAGTAAAGCTGGAAGAATTTAAATCTCACGACATTCCCTCACCTGCTTCCACCGATCATTCCACTGTCCATGGTATTAATTGGAGTATAGCCGCTCAAGAAGTCAGTTTGCGCGAAACCTGCATCAGGTTGATGAATCGTTATCCTGATGCTGCAGTAGAGTTTCCTAGTATACACAGCCGCAAAGACGCAAACGAAGCTGAAGTAGAAAACCCGTATATGATTTATCCATCAACACCTGGGCAATCACTCGCTTTAGAAACTATCCGCATGAGTGAAGTAGCCATTTATCCCGAAATTACATTAAAAAAAGGTCTTGCCTTAGCGTATTACGCATTGCATGAACTTAAAACGGAAGATGACGATGAAGAACAATATCATTACCATCAAGCGCGCGAAAAACTCATGGATGTGTTGGGTAGTATCGGCAAACGGCATAAAGAACCTAAAAGTCTTAACTGTAAAACAGCCTTAATTGCTCTTTTGTCCGTAGTGAATCATATACATCCAGACGTAAAAATCTTTACTGATGCCTCTAGCCTGAGTGATCTCATTCAGCCTTATGTTTCTGAGCGAATGAAAAACACGCTCACAAATCAAAACGTCAAATATACATTGAATTTGAAAAATCATACTATTTTAGATTTGTTAAAAGAGGACATATCGACTTTTCTCGCCGAAAAATTAGGTGAATTATGGACAAAATCCGATCCCGAAGAAATGGCAGAAAATGAAGAACTTTTAGAAGAGTTAATTCAAAAGGATCTAGATGTACATTTTGCACCAGATATAGCTAAATTATTAAGTGTGCTCACTGCTTCTGCAGACGATAGACCCAATCTGATTAATATTTTTAATCAGGAGGCTCTCTTAAATCAATTTTCAATGGTTTCACAAGATGTATTTATTGAAGAACAAAATAAAATTAATGGCCAAAGAGATCTGAAGTCGCTGCTTGATTTTTCGAAAAACAGAAAAGCAGAGTTAAAGCCTTTTGTGCTCCAAGCGATGAAAATGGGCTTAATCAAATATGAGCACAATGTTTCTGAGCTAAAAACAGAAGAAGCAATATCTGATTTGATGGTTGAATTAAGACCTTTTGTTGAATATGTCCTGACACAAAAATTCAAATTAGTCTGGTCATTATATATATCCAAAGATGAACTTTTAGATGAGCTTATGACAATAAGTTCGGTTTCTGAGATATATCAGGCTACGGTAAAGTTGATTGAGCCTTACGCTAAACTCTATTTAACACCAGATTTTATCACTCAATTGTTGGAGGAGAAGGATGGTACGCCTCAGGATTTATTGCGAGATTTAAGAGAGCAAGCGCTGGAAGAGATAGTGAGCGATAAGCTTGGTGATGAAATCGTAAAAGATTTTTTAGCATTTCCGTATGCTTTTGAGGGCGTAAATTATCTTGTTAAAAATGTCATCGCAGAAATAATAACAAGAGAATCCATTTTTACAGTGCAGAACGAAGTAAATGTTCAGCTGAATCCAAAATTAAATATGACCCAAATTAATAACATTGAAAAATATTATACGGATTTTGCTATCGGATATATTAAGTTAAATATCTCTCGCTGCTTTAAAGTATCTCAAGATATTACGGTAAGAGCAGGGAATTTTGATGAAATAGTCTCAGCTCCATTATCACGCTTGATAGAAGTCAGCAGTTTAGATAAAGAAATGAAAAAGCGATTTGGCTTAATCTGGACTTGGTATTCACGCCGAGAAGAAGTGCAAACGCAGATGATATCGCCAGAAGTGATAAATCGAGCTAAAGCAGAGACAATTACCGCTGTGTTAAAAGATTTTTCTCCCACGCTAAAAGAACATTTGGCCAATATGGTCTATAGCGCTGTCTATTGGAATCAAGGTCCTTTTTATAATGATGTGGCAGATGAGAAAGCCGAGAGTGATGCTCCTTATTCCGTTAGAATGCATCCCCGATTTCGTACTTACGCCGCTGAATTTTTTACTAATAGCGCGTCGGGCGATTTTTGGAAAACAGATCCAGCGGGTACAATTCTGAATGATTTTCTAGATAAAACTATTGATACGCTATATATATTGAGCTGCCAGAATCAAGCACAACAAAACGTTGAAACGTTAAAAAAAATATATCAGCTAGATTATGATAAAAAATTTGAAAAACCAATCATGACAGCTGTGCTAAAATTACTAATTAATGAATGCCAAAACGAAATTGAGAAGATTAAATCAGCCTCAACCGCAGAAGAAAAAAGCAGTATCCCTTCTGACTTGGCTGGTTTTTCATATAAAACATTTTTTTTACAAGTTCTGTTTAAATTCTTTGAAATCGCGAAAAGAAAAAAAATCCGACATCCTGAATCTTTTAAAAGTGCGCTCAATGATCTAATCGCATTGAGTAAAATTGAAATGGATTTAACGTCTGCAGCCACCACAGTTTCTCGACCAGTTCGTGAAGAAGTATTGGCGATTATTGGTCGTGGCTATTGCGATATCGATTTGGAATTGAAAGACTATTCAAAACCGTTAAGCGCTGGCGCGAATTGTTTAGCTAGAGCGACGTCATTGTTGCAAAATGCAGCCATTTTTCAGTCTTCTCATTTCTTGGCTGATACAAGCTATGTATCAGATTTTAAAAAAATCACTGAAAATACCCATCAAGAATCCAATGAGTTGGTGCGACAGTTAGAGCGAGCAGTAGATGTTTTCCGTGATTACGCATTACAAAACAAAGGTGGTTTCGCTATTCTTCATCAGCTACGTCACTATGATCGTAAAGATACTGGGTATGCGGTTACCATTGCTGATGAATTAGATAAGTTAATTCTTGAAACCAAAAAGCTAGATCCTGCTGATCCACAAAAAGTAATTCAAGCTGCTAAAGATATTATTATGCAAACGATGCGCGGAATGATTGATAGCGGATTGATAAAAGAAAACTTTATTGATTACCCTTTTGCACGATGCTCAGCTTATGTAATGGAGTATGTTTTCTCCATAGAAAAAGCCCGCGACGCCTTAGACATCTGCACCCTCCGCCTCCCAGTCAAAATGTAGCCTGGATGAAGCGCAGCGAATCCGGGAAAATATATCCTTCCTTATAAAAAAGGAAGGTATAATTCCCCCAGATTCGCCACATCCCACCCAGTTCACATGAAAGTCTATTCAGTCGCCTTCGCCGGACGCTTCCGCTCATTTTCCTTCAAGAATTTCTTCCGAATCCGTATCGACTGCGGTGTCACTTCAACCAATTCATCATCATTAATAAATTCCAGAGCTTGTTCCAACGACATCTTAATCGGCGGTGTCAGCAATATGTTTTCATCAGAACCAGAAGCTCTCATATTTGTTAACTGCTTCGCTTTGCACGCATTGACCACTAAATCATTATCACGTGAATGGATGCCGACAATCATGCCTTCATACACTTCAGTTTGTGGGCTAATGATCATACGGCCACGTTCTTGCAAATTCCATAAAGCAAAGCCCAAAGCAGTACCTGTTTGGTTGGAAATCATTACGCCATTCAAGCGATTACTTAATTGACCTTTATACGCAGGTCCATAATGGCTAAATACATGATGAATTAAACCCGTACCTGAGGTGTAAGTTAAAAAGTCAGTATGGAATCCAATTAAGGCGCGAGCAGGAATTACATAATCCAAACGTACGCGACCTTTGCCGTCAGGTATCATATCTTTTAGATCACCACGACGAGCACCCAGTTGTTCCATGATGGTGCCTTGATGTTCTGTTTCAATATCAACGGTCAATACTTCGTAAGGTTCTTGCAATTCGCCATCAACCATTTTTGTGATAACTTCAGGTCGAGAAACAGCTAATTCATAACCTTCACGGCGCATGTTTTCAATTAAAATGGAAAGATGCAATTCTCCGCGTCCGGAAACTTTAAACTTATCTGGATCACCCGTGTCATCTACGCGTAATGCTACGTTATGCAACAATTCTTGTTCCAAGCGTTCGCGAATTTTGCGCGTAGTAACATATTTACCTTCTTTACCAGCAAAAGGTGACGTGTTTACTTGAAAAGTCATGCTGACCGTAGGTTCATCTACTGTGAGTGGGGGTAATGCTTCTACATTTGTAGGGTCACATAAAGTATCAGAAATTTTCAGTGCTTCAATACCGGTGATTGCAATAATGTTGCCCGCTTCAGAAGAAGGTACTTCTGTGCGTTCTAAGCCCAGGTATTCCATAACTTGTAATATTCGACCTTGGCGTGTAACACCTTCGCGATCGATGATAGTCACAGGCATATTGCTTCGCGCTTGACCGCGAGTAATGCGACCAATACCAATCATTCCCACATAGCTGGAGTAATCCAAGGTACTAATCTGCATTTGGAAAGTGCCGTTTGGTTCGACCTTAGGCGCAGGAACATGTTCCACAATCGCTTTAAATAAAGGTTCCATATTATCATTCGGCGTCTTTAAATCCATGGTCGCATAACCCAGCAAGGCTGAGGTATAAATGATAGGAAAATCGAGCTGTTCATCTGTTGCGCCTAGGCGATCAAATAAATCAAAAACCTGATCAACTACCCAGTCTGGTCTTGCCCCTGGGCGATCAACTTTATTAATCACGACAATAGGGTGTAAACCTTGATCAAATGCTTTTTGCGTCACAAATCGGGTTTGAGGCATAGGGCCATCGACCGCGTCGACCAATAATAGAACAGAGTCGACCATGGACAAAATTCGCTCAACTTCGCCGCCGAAGTCAGCATGTCCGGGGGTATCAACGATGTTAATACGATAATCGCCCCATTTAATAGCGGTGTTTTTCGCTAAAATGGTGATTCCGCGCTCACGTTCTAAGTCATTACTGTCCATAATCCGTTCGGTGCCGCTGGTTTTTTTCGACAGACTCGAGGTTTGTTGTAATAATTTATCAACTAAAGTGGTTTTCCCATGGTCTACATGGGCAATAATTGCAATATTTCTAAGTTGTTCTGACACGGTATCTACCTAAGGCTTGTTAAAAGAGTTGCACATAATACCGTAAATGATGCCTCTAAGCGATAAAAAGCATAGCCACTCCTAAATTTCATAGGCTAGAATAGCCGGTTTAACTCAGGGCTTATGTAAGGAGCGCTCAATGTCCGCAAATATAAAAAAGCTTATTGAAGAGCACAAGATTCAATTTGTTGATCTACGTTTTACTGATCTTCGAGGAAAAGAGCACCATATTACAATTCCTGAAAATAAAGTCGATGACGGTTTTTTCAAAAATGGAAAAGTCTTTGACGGCTCATCGATCGTCGGTTGGTCAATAATTAACAAATCCGATTTGGTGTTGAAACCCGATTCCAGTACCGCGATTCTAGATCCTTTTTGTGAAGTTCCTACTTTAATCATCCGTTGCGATGTCTTTGATCCGGTCACCCAAAAACCCTATAGCCGTGATCCACGCGGGGTAGCAAGACGCGCAGAAGAATATTTGAAATCAACCGGTATTGCTGATACCTGTTATTTCGGCCAAGAAGTGGAATTTTTTATTTTTGATGACGTGCGTTGGGACATCAAAATGAATGGCAGTTTTTATAAAGTCGATTCAGACGAAGCAGCTTGGAATACAGGCAAAGAAATGGAAAATGGCAATATGGGCCATCGACCACGCGTTAAGGGCGGTTATTTCCCTGTTCCTCCTATCGATTCTTCTCATGATTTACGCACAGCCATGTGTCAAACATTGGCAGAAATGGGTTTAGTTCCTGAAGTTCATCATCATGAAGTGGCGACCAGTAATCAAAATGAAATAACAACCCGTTATAACTCATTGCTGATCAAAGCAGATGAAATGTTAGTGTTTAAATATGTATTGCATAACGTAGCGGATGCTTATGGCAAATCGGTAACATTTATGCCGAAACCATTGGTCGGTGATAATGGCAGCGGCTTGCATTGCCATCAATCCTTAGCGAAAGGCAAACAAAATTTATTTTCCGGTGACAAATACGCAGGCTTATCTGAATTAGCGCTGTATTACATCGGCGGTATCATTAAGCATTCACGCGCACTCTGTGCGTTGACCAATCCTGGCACCAACAGTTACAAACGTTTGGTTCCTGGATTTGAAGCGCCTGTCACCATGGTTTATTCAGAAAGCAATCGTTCAGCGGCGATCCGTATTCCTTATGTTTTCAGCCCACCTGAAAAACGTATCGAAGTGCGTTTCCCCGATGCGTTATGTAATTCTTATTTAGCATTTTCAGCCATGTTAATGGCAGGTTTGGATGGTATTAAAAATAAAATCCATCCTGGCGATGCAGTAGATGAGAATTTATATGATGTTGAACCAGATAAAATGAAAAAAATGACAAGCTTATGTTCTTCTCTGGAACAAGCGTTAGATAGCTTAGAAGCAGATCATCAATTCTTATTAGAAGGCGGTGTTTTCACAAAAGACATCTTAGATGCTTACATTCATGTTAAGCGCGAAGAAGTAGCGCGTTTAAACATGACAACGCATCCAGTGGAATATGATTTGTATTATAGTTTATAAGAGATAACACAACATGCCGGTAAAAATCGCCACATGGAATGTCAATTCATTGCGAGTTCGCTTGCCCCATGTCCTAGAATGGTTGGCAAGCAATAAGCCTGATATTTTGGCTTTGCAAGAAACGAAAATGATTGATGAAGATTTTCCTGCTGCTGAAATTAAGCAAGCAGGCTATGAGGTGATTTTTAGCGGGCAAAAAACCTATAATGGCATGGCGATTTTAAGTCGTGTTGCAGCGCAGAATGTGATAACGAGCTTGCCTGGATTAGATGATCCACAAAAGCGTGTTATAGCTGCAACAATTGATGATATCCGCGTTTTAAATTTGTATGTGCCAAATGGGGAGAGTGTGACTTCGGATAAGTATCAATACAAACTGAACTGGTTGAATAAATTAATCGCTTTTTTGCAAGCTGAAATGCGCGAGCATAAAAAGTTAGTTATTCTGGGTGATTTTAATATCGCACCAGAAGATCGCGATGTGTATGATCCAGCAGCATGGGAAGGTAAAGTGTTATTCAGTGAGCCTGAGCGTAATGCGTTCCAGCAATTACTTGCCTTGGGATTTAAAGACAGTTTTCGTTTATCGGATCAACCGGAAAAAAGCTACACCTGGTGGGATTATCGAATGAATGCATTCAAGCGAAATTTGGGCTTGCGTATAGATCATATTTTAGTGAGCGATGCATTGGTTACTTCGAATCTGAGATGTGAGATAGATAAATTCCCCCGAGCCATGGAGCGCCCTTCCGACCACACTCCAGTCATTGCTTATCTATAATCTATTTCCACGGTCATTCCCGCGCAGGCGGGAATCCATTCTGTTGTTGGCTCAGGCCTTGCTCGAGTCAATTTAACAATGGATCCCCGCTTGCGCGGGGATGACAGGGTGGTGTTATCCGGCCATTTGATCCAGTTGGAATATCGGCAAGAGAATTGCCAATACGATAAACAGCACAACCGCCCCCATCACCAAAATAATCGCCGGCTCAAACAACGTCAGCCCCGTCTCAATCAACTGCTTAATATCATTCTCCTGATTCGTCGCCGCCCGCTCCAACATCGGCTCCAACTGCCCACTCGATTCCCCACTCGCAATCAAATGCACACTCATCGGCGGAAAATACATCGTCTGCTTCAACGCCAAATGAATATTCGCCCCTTCTCGAATCCGATTCGTCGCTTCATCTACCGCTTTTCGAATCGGAATATTCGTAATCAATTGCGACGAAATTTTCATCGCTTCTAAAATAGAAACACCAGCCGAGGACAAAATAGCAAAAGTCCGAGAAAATCGAGCCGTATTCGCGGTTTTTAAGGCAGGACCAAACACTGGCAAGCGTAATAAAAACAAATGAAATCGCTCTCTAAATCCCGCTTGTTGCTGTAAAGCGCGACGAAAGAAATAAATACCAAGACCAGCCGCAATTAATAAAAATATCCCATAACTTTTTAATCCATTACTTAGGCTAATTAAAACATGGGTAATGCCCGGTAACTCTTGTCCGGTATCGCTATAAATCGCCACCATCTTTGGCACAACATACTCTAATAAGAACCCAACAATACCAAAAGAAATAAAAATCATAATGCTCGGATAAATTAACGCATTCTGAATCTTTTGCCGCATAGCATATTGCTGTTCTGTATAATCAGCCAGTCGTTGCAAAACCACATCTAAATGTCCGGATTTTTCCCCGGCGGCTATCGTCGCGCAATATAATGCAGAAAAAGAGCGCGGAAAATCCCGCAACGCATGTGCTAATGAATGACCTTCTAACACTTTAGCGCGAACCGCTAATAATAAGCCTTTCGTATTTGGATTTTCAGTTTGTTCTGCGCAGGTAGCGATAACTTCTTCCAGCGGGATGCCGGCGGCTAATAGGGTCGCTAATTGTCGCGTCATTAATACTAATTCTTTCTGAGAAAGCGAGGCGGCTTTTTTGGCAAAAAATTTGGGTTGGAATGTTTGAGTTTTCTGCTTGGCAGAGTAAGTTTCAACAGGAATCAAACCTTTGTTGCGTAAGAATTGCCGAGCTTGTTTTTCATTGTCGGCTTCAATCACCCCTTTTTGATTTTGTCCATTTGCGTTAATAGCGACGTAATGAAAACCAGCCATGCATTATTCCTCATTAGTGACGCGTAAAATTTCCTCTAAGGAAGTTTGTCCAGCGAGAACGCGTTGATAGCCATCTTGACGAATGTTGGGAAATTGAATGCGGGCATATTTTTTTAATTGTTGCTCAGATGCCCTATCATGAATCATGGTTCGTAATGTTTCATCAACCGCAATTAATTCATAAACACCGCTACGACCACTATATCCTGTATTTTTGCATAGATCACAACCGACGGGATGATAAATAATAGCTTCTTTAACATTTAACAGTTGGCATTCACTACTGCTGGCACTCATTGGTTTTTTGCAATGCTTGCAGAGCAAGCGAATTAATCGTTGTGCTAACACACCAATTAAACTGGATGCTAATAAGAATGGCTCAATACCCATATCATCCAATCGAGTAATCGCGCCGATCGCACTGTTTGTGTGTAAAGTCGATAAAACTAAGTGCCCGGTTAAGCTGGCTTGAATAGCGATTTGCGCCGTATCTAAATCTCGAATTTCACCGACCATTACCACATCGGGATCTTGACGTAAAATGGCGCGTAGGCCTTTGGCAAACGTCATATTCACTTTGTAGTTAACTTGCGTTTGGCCAATGCCGGGCAAATCAAACTCAATAGGATCTTCTACGGTTAAAATATTGCGACTTTCATTATTCAGCGAAGTAAGGCCTGCATATAAAGTTGTGGTTTTTCCTGACCCGGTTGGGCCGGTAACGAGTAAAATACCATGCGGAATAGTAAGAATTTTTTTCATGATATTAAGCGTAAATGGAGTCATGCCTAGCTCGGCTAAATCTAAACGCGCACTTTGTTTATCGAGTAACCGTAAAACAATCCGTTCACCATGGCTGGTTGGCATCGTTGAAACCCGCACGTCAACATTGTGACCGCCGATTCGTAACGTAATGCGTCCATCTTGCGGCAAACGCTTTTCAGCAATATCTAATTTAGCCATGACTTTAATGCGGGAGGTGATCAACGGCGCTAAGACTCGTTGCGGTTCCAGCACTTCACGTAATACGCCATCGACTCGAAAGCGCACTAAAACGCGATCTTCAAAGGTTTCGACATGAACATCGGAAGCGCCTTCTTTGATGGCTTCGCTTAATAGGGCATTGAGTAAGCGAATAATCGGCGCGTCATCTTGCGTCTCTAACAAATCTTCGGGTTTAGGCAATTCTTGCATGAGATGGAATAGATCCATATCTTCGCCGATATCTTCCATCATTTGCATGGCGACGCTAGAGTCAGTTTCGTAGGTTTTGACTAGAAGGCGGTTAAATACATCATCATTGACAGCGGTTAGATCTAGCGGCATATCCAAGAAGCGTCTTAATTCAGCGAGGACGAGTGCGGCGGGTTTTTTACAATAAGCGATTTTAGCGACTTGATTCTCAATCTCGGTCAATACGATCCCATGCTTTTTTGCAAAAGCAAAAGGGATCATCATGGTGTCGTTAGTTGTTGTCATTTCTCAGCTTCAAAAGGCTTAGGTAAGTCCACATTGTTTTTCCACATCGGCAAAATATTTTTTAATTTTTGTTCGCCCGCTTTCGACAAGTCTTCCGGCCAGTTAATTTGCGATTGGCGGATAGAATTGTACTTGGTGTTGGTAATTGCAGTCGCTTCATCGGTGTTATAAATAATAACGGGTTTGATGAAGGCAACAAGATTTTTTCTTTCCAGGGTTCGTCGTTTTTGTTGGAATAATAAACCAACACCTGGGATATCACCTAAGATAGGCACTTTATTCACGCTTTCGACGATATTGTTGCTGATTAAGCCGCCAATAACCAAAATGTCATTGCTGTTAACAATAACCGAGTTTTTGATTTGACTGGTGTTGATCACTGGATTTAAGCCAGGGTTGTCTGGGTTTTGCAACGTATCATTTTTCAAGTCTAATTGTAATCGAACGGCGTTACCTAAATTGATTTGAGGAGTAACATCCAGCTGTAAAACGACAGGAATATTTTGGATGGTATTGAAAGGTGTTACCGTTCCTGTTGTGCCGGTTGTTGCATAAGCCCCTGTTTGTTGGGGAACTTCTTGTCCTACTTTTAATGTCGCTTTTTTGTTGTCGAGAACGACGACAGACGGGGTAGATAAAATATTTACGCCGGTTTTGTTTTCTAAAATACTTAATACAGCTCTAATCTGCGTATTTGGTATGATACCAACGGTGCCCACGCCCATAGGAGGGAAGGCCACGGCGGTCGATGCGCCACCTTGCAGATTTTCATTAGGATCGCCGGTTGCGCGAGCACCCCATTGAATGCCTAGCGTGTTCAAATCATTTTGATCAATTTCTACAATTACGGCTTCCACTAATACTTGGGCCGGTCGTATATCTAATTTGGCAACGATAGATTTAAGTGATTTCATCAATGTAGGCGGTGCTGTGATGATTAATGCATTTGTATTCGGTTCTGCTTGGATATTAGTGGCATTTTCCACGACAGGTGATTTATTTGTGCCCGTGCTGCCTGCAGCGCTTACTGGGGCGGCGGGAGCGCCTGCTTCTGTGTTTCCAGAACGAAGCATGTTTTGCGCTATTTTACCTAAAACAGGGGCTAGGTTTTTTGCTTGTAAATAACGTAAGTAAATAACATCCGTATTACCTTGCGCTCCATTTGCAGGTGAGTCTAGTTGCGATACCAAGACTTTCATGCGCATGCGTGATGCTTTATTACCACTTAGCAATACGCTATTACTGCGTTCATCGGCGGCAATAGAAATCGGTGTGCTTTCACCATTGGCTCGAGATGAACTTTGTAAGTTAGTTAATACTGTCGCAACTTGTGCCGCAGAAGCAAAATGCAGTTGTACGACTTCGATATGATTATTAGCAGCAGAATCGATGTTTTGAATTACCGTCATAATACGGTTTAAATTAGCAGCATGGCCAATTAGAATCAGTACATTGCCTGGAGTGTAAGCAGAAATATTACTCCATTGTGGCAACATAGGTCTAATCACTGGTAGTAATTGCGCTGCAGAAACATTTTCTAGCGGAATAACGCGCACAACAATTTCATCACCTCTGCCGGGTGTTTTGTTGGTCGCCACTCGCGTCGCCATTTCTGTGCTTTCTACATTAGGAATAATTTTCACAACATCACCGCTAGGGATAGCGGTATAGCCTAGCAAACCCAGAACAGATAAAAAGACTTGGTAAACTTCATTGGGCTTTAACGGTTTGCTGGAGATTAAGGAAATTTTACCGCTGACGCGTGGATCAACAATAAAGTTTTTGCCGGTTTCTAATGAAACTTCGTTAATGATGCTGAGAATATCCGCATCTTGTAAATTCCAAAGACGGCCATCGGCGGATGGTTTAGGCTCTGTTGTTGTGGTTGTTGTCGTAGTTATTGCAGCAGGCGCAGGCTGAGTTTTGATTGAGTTTTGCGCAACATCTTCAGCTTTAATATTTAAAGTAAGAGCGGCCAGCATGATAAGTAATAAGAAGCGGAATTGTTTCATTGATAACCTATTGATAACATTGATATATCGGAAAAAGCTGAATTATCTGATTTAATTTGCGCCTATTGTAGTGATTGCCCCTGAACTGTGCAACCTCTGCATATTTTTTCGTGTGGAGCAAAAGCACCCCTCACCCGCCGCCTTCGGCGTCGACCTCTCCCACAAGGGGAGAGGTGGGCTTTCACTGAGCGCGGAGAAGAACAACCTCTCCCCTTGTGGGAGAGGTCGACGCAAAGCGGCGGGTGAGGGGTGTTGTTAACGCTAATTAATATACGTCATCGCTTCAAGTAACCCACCAACCCTTCCAACAACCCCAACTGCTCCGCGTCAATTAACCCTTCCTCTCTAATCTTCGCAATATCCTCTAACGCCGCCATTTTCCCTAACTTCACATTCCCCCTAAAATCCACAATCGCTTCCCCATTGCTCCCTTCCAACTGAACAAGATAATCCCCATATTCTTTTTTCAACGATTCCGTCAAAGCATCAGAAAAATTCCTTCCCAACAACCGAACCGCTAACTTCCTAATCCGTGAATCCTTCAATCCTTCAACCAATTTTATTTTTTCTTTCAATGCCCCTTGATGAAATCGTCGACAAAACGCTTGTTCTTCGGGATTAAAAAAGCTATCCAAATACAATCGCGCATCCAAATCGGCGTTCGGCACATCTGGATAAGCAAATTTTTTATAGTAATTTACTATTTTTTGAAGAAATTCCGGTCTCGCCATTAACCATTTTTTATTTTCTTCTATTAATGTTTTACGCTCCGCAGTGAGCAGTGACAAAAATCGATCTTTGGGTGGTAAAATAAATCCAGGTTCTCCCCAGCGCTTACGCACAGCCCACGTATTTTCAGCCAAGGTTTCTTCAGTTGCAGAGCTTAACTTCTCGGTATCTAAGCGTAACCACAAGGTTTGATTGGGATAGGGAATGGATTCACCTAAATATAAAACTGAAGCAATAAAAGATTGTGTGCTTCCAAAAATCCCATCCAATATAAGCGCTTCTTTGTGCTGACCAAATGGACTTTTAAATTCTTGCTGCCACTTAGAAAATCTTTCTTGATCATCATGCTTGTTAAAATAACCTAACGCATATTCCCACGTTTCCTTTTCTTGATAAAAACGCCGTGCTAATTCTAAAGTTACTTCCACATCAACCATCGCATCATGAGAGCGACCTTGAAAAAACTGATTGCAAATATTCAATTGTTCCAGCTTCAGGCTGCTTTTACCGTCTATCTGTGGCCATTTAATAACGCCATTTTTAAACAGAAAAAATATCGCCGCCATCGGATACAAATCCATGCGTCCACATTGCTGAGCATATTGATGAGTATAGGGAGTCAATAAATTCCGATAAAATGAAAATCGCAAAAATTCATCGTCAAAACCTAAGGTGTTATACCCCAAGCTAATCGTACCCGGTTCATTCATCCACCGATGAATTTGCGTAATAGCCTCATATTCAGAAACCCCTTGCAAACTTTCTTCAATCCCAATGTGATGCGTAATCATCGCGCGAGGGGAGGGGATGACGTCAGGATTCAACTTCACTTTCAATTCATACCGTTCGATTTCTTTTAACTCCAAATCCGTACGAATCGCCGCAAATTGCAAAACCTGATCAAACGCTTTATTTAACCCCGTCGTCTCAATATCATAAAATAAGTAAGTTCGCATAAAGCCCCAAAATAAAAAAATTTCTCAAATCTTAATCCAATTCCCCAAAAAAGCAAATGTCGCCAAAAATTATTTAAACAAAAATGACTTGCACCCCAAAATCACAAATGCTAAATTCCCCTCCTCAAACCCATCTCCACTCTCATCGTAATTCTCTCTGCAAAATCAAATCCAAAAACCCTTTCCAAACTTTCCTATTAAAACAAAAAAAGGAGCTATCCATGCTTCGACTAAAACTCGTTACATCTATTATTTTATTATTCATCACAACCCAACCTCTATGGTCTGCAACTCCCATCGATCTCAATAACCAATCCACCAACTTCCTCCAATCCTTCACCAAAGGCAACACCACCATCCAAAAAACCCAAGAATCCACCGATTTCAACCAAACCACCCACACTCGCATCCAACAACTCTATGCTGGTTACCCTGTCTACGGGGCAGACGGTGTCATCCATACACCTAAGGAAACATCCCGACTCACCCATCCGCAAATTAAAATGAACGGCATTTTCTACCAAGACCTCGCTTCCGATTTAAAAAACCCACCCCACATCATTTTCGAAAAAACCCAAGCCGAAAAAGCCCTGAAACACGCCATCGATTTATTCCAAACCAAATCCGGCAATAAATTCCCAATCGAAAACCCACAAATTCATTTAAAGGTCTTTGTCGACAAACACTTTCGTTCCCACTGGGTTTTTCATATCAGTTTCATGGTAGAAACCACAGGCAAGCCCATTCAGCCCAACCAAATCATAGACGCCATCAATTTCGCAGAATATCAATCCTGGGATAACATCCAAACTCTCAGTCAATCCGAAGGCGGAGGCTTTGGCGGTAATGAAAAAGTCGGCAAATACATTTATGATTCTCTCTCCGGCGATAATCCCAAGCTAGAAATGAAGCGCAATGAAACAAACAAAGTATGCTATCTCGCTAACGACAGTGTGACTGTCAAAGACATGCGTTTTCATAAAGTGATTGCAAAGTTTGATTGTCCAACAGCAAGTTCTTCCCACAATAATATCTATTGGGACGGCGACTTCGATTCAGTCAATGGCGGATATTCCCCTAGTAACGATGCTTTATATGTTGGTAAAGTCGTTAAAGAAATGTATCAAAAGTGGTACGGTATACCTGTGCTGACCAATGCAATCGGAAACCCTTTGTTATTGTCTCTGATAGTCCACGCCAAAATGGAAAACGCCTACTGGAATGGAAAAGAAATGGTGTTTGGTGACGGCGGTGAATATTTCTATCCCTTAGTTTCAATCGGGGTTGGTGCGCATGAAATGAGTCACGGTTTTACCGAGCAACACTCACATTTAGAATACATAGGTCAATCCGGTGGCTTAAATGAATCTTTTTCCGATATGGCAGACCAGGCCGCGAAGTTTTACGCTATGGGTCATAGCGATTGGCATATCGGTTCCGAAATTACAAAAAGTAAAAACGGTGTCTTGCGTTATATGGATGAGCCAACCCACGATTGCCCAGTTGACGCCAGTCCAGGCCAAGATTGTTCGATCAGTCATGTCAAAGATTACAATATGATGTTAGATGTGCACTACAGCAGTGGAATATTTAATAAAGTATTTTATCTGCTAAGCAATTCACCTAATTGGAATACTAAAAAAGCTTTTGATGTGATGGTGCAGGCCAATCGTTTTTATTGGACTTCCCTGTCAAGTTTTTCAGCAGCGGCTTGTGGTGTTGCTGCAGCGACAAAGGATTACCATTATTCTCTCGACGCTGTAACAAAAGCATTCAAACAGGTGGGAATTAATATTGCTCATTGTTAAATAATCGCGGTGGGTCCATTTAAGCTTTATTTTGTTTAGTAATTACTGCCATAATGCGGCAACTTTTAAAAGGTATTAGTGTATGAATCAAGCAATACGA
>Ga0207044_1049_pt1 | contig 23690 bp, 20 predicted proteins | sample Alteio_BWMinCont_68_FD_153300 | JGI IMG/M metagenome (GOLD analysis project Ga0207044, IMG submission 153300) | Enriched cells from forest soil in Barre Woods Harvard Forest LTER site, Petersham, Massachusetts, United States -... | ecosystem: Environmental > Terrestrial > Soil > Temperate forest >... | reverse complement strand
GGATCGCGACGAGATCAAGCCGTTGTTCACGACAAAAGGTGGAGCGAAGTTATTTGAAGACTTCAAGCGGCTGGAGAAAAACTTCCCGGAAGCTGCGGCCAAGATTCGCCAGGCGATCACCGCTGACGCTGACGACTTGATCGTGGTCGTCGCCGGAGACGGCAAGCCGGCAGAGCACAAATCCGAAGGCGGCGTGAAGCCCGAGGTCAAGCAGCACGATCATGCGGTTTATACCGCTGCGGGGTTGGTGCGTCTCGCTCTGGCTCAGAAATATGCCGAACGGCACGGTGCTTTCAAGAAGAGCGGCGATCCCGCCAAAGATTTTCGATTCCTTTGGGTAACGGATTTCCCCATGTTTGAGTGGGATGAAGAGGGCAAGCGTTGGGCCGCCGCGCATCATCCGTTCACCTCGCCGCACGATCACGACATGGACAAGCTTGAGTCTGATCCAGGTTCCGTGCGGGCGCTGGCTTACGACGTTGTGCTGAATGGCACCGAATTAGGTTCGGGCTCGATTCGTATTCATCGCCAGGATATTCAGAGCAAAATTTTTCATGCGCTCGGCATGACTGATGACGAAGCTCGTGTGCGCTTTGGCTTTTTCCTCGAAGCGCTGGAGTATGGAACGCCTCCGCATGGCGGCATTGCGTTGGGATTGGATCGGATTGTGATGATTCTGGCTGGAGCGGATAGCCTGCGCGAGGTCATTCCGTTCCCAAAGACAGCGCGGGCGGTCGACTTGATGGTCGATGCGCCGACGCCGGTGAGCGATGCGCAGTTGAAAGATTTGGGGATACAAGTCAAGAAGTAGCATGTGCAGGGACTGCGAAGCTTCGCTCTGCCTGGGCCCTTCGACTTCACTCGGGGCAGGCTCGCGGGGACGCCCGTCGCTCCAGATAACAGAATCAGTTCTCTGTGACTTGCGGGGTTTTCGGGGCGGGTGGCGCGTGAGGTGCTTTTGGTGCCTTCGGCGCGGCTGGCGCTTCTTCTGATTCTTGCGCTGCTGACGAGGCTTTGCGGATTTCGATGGTTCCGTGCTCGTTGTTGACTATCAGGCGTGGCCCACCCCCGCCGACGGTTCCAGTGGCGACCGCCTGGTCGTTCGAGTCGTCGACTTTCAATTGATCGAAATCAGTCTGGATTTCTCCATTGCGGGCGCGCGCGTCGACCTGGAAACCTGCCTTGTCAGGAAGGTAAATCTGGACATCGCCTTTGCGGTTGTCGATCTGAGTGCTGCCAATTTTGTTCACGCGCAGTTCGATCGATCCATTTTCATCCTGCAGGCGTACGTCGCCGGAGACGCCGGTCAAGCGAATGTCTTTCGATCGCGTATTCAGGCGCAGAGGGCCGATCAAGTCCGAGGCTTGCAAATCGCCGGAGTCCAAATCGAGGTCGCCGTCGAGCCGGGAAAAATCCAGATCGGTGCGCGACGACTTGAACATAACCGGCTGACTGATCTTCGCAAGTTTCACGCTTTCCATGAACTCGCCGTCCAGATGCAATCCGCCCTTGACGTCCTCGATGGAAACATCATTGGCGCGGCCTTCGATTGAGACGTCGGAAGCTATTTGAGAAATTCGGGCAGCGCTGTGATCCAGATTCATGCTGACTTTGCCGTTAATGTCCGTGGCAGTGACGTCGCCGTGTTGACTGGTAATGTCGACATTGCCCTCGCGACCGATCACGCTGACGTCGCCGTAGTGGGTGGAAAGGGCGACCGCAGCCTTGCGGGGAAGGGAAATGTCGAGGTCCTCCGCGACCCAGTGATCGCCCGCGCCTTGATTGTTCGCATTCAGAGTGACAACGCTTCCGCTGACGCTAATCTGCGGCTTGGTGCCGGCGTTCCACTTGTTGGCTTCGCCCTCGTTCTCGGCGCTGATGCGCTTATGGACAACCACGCGAATCTGATCGTCCTCGGAGGCACTGACGTTCACTGCGCCGCGGGTATCGGTAACGCGCAGGCTGGCTCCGGCAGGGAAGGTCTGAGTAAGCTGGTCGTCAAAGTTAAACTTCGATCCGAAGATGGGGAAATCGTCGCCGTTGTCGATGTTAATTTGATTTCCGAGTTCTCCCCAGTTGACGTGAGAAGCCTGAGTCGCAATCAGTCCACAAACGATGATGCCAATGATCAGGAAAATTCCGCCGGCGCTGAGGCCAGGAGCCCGAGTGCCTTCCCTTTGCGCCTGCTGATATTCAATCAGCTTGATCACGCCCGCGATGATCAGCAGCAATGGCCAATAGTGAGCGAACCAATGACCAAGATTGTGCCAGTTGAGCACGCCCATCGTGCCCAGTAAAAAGACAATGCCGACGGCGATGAGGATGATTGGACCTGACATCGAGCGCCGATGGCGAGGCGGCGGGACTTGGACTGGGCTAACCATTTCGAACCTCGCTCGAAGGCATGGGAACGTCAGTTGTCACCGGGCCGGCTGGTCCTGATGCCGGAGGGATGGATGGCGGCGGAGTCTTGCTCTCCAGCAGCTTGGTTATGCCGATGGCAAGAAGCAGCACGGGCCAAGTGCGGTGCCAGCGCGGACCATTTATGTCCTCGAGAAGCGAAAGAAATCCCACGGTCACTAACACGACCGGACCGACAAAGCTGTGTCTGCGGCCAGTTCGGTAATAAGAACCGCGCCGTGAATTAACCCAGCCCAGGCGGACGGCGAACATCCACAGTCCCAGGCCGATCAGAAAGAAAGGCCAGAGCCGGTCCCATCCGAACTGAAAGACGCCTGCAGTCTGCAACAGGAACAGAATGCCCAGACCAATCAAAACCACGGCTGCTGTGGGAATTCTGGCATGGGTTTCTTCCACTGCTTGCGCCGTTTGCATCGCCGGTCCAGGCTGTGCCGGCTCGGCTCCAAAAGCCTGAGCGAGTCCAAACGGATCAGGCGCGGGCTGCCCCATCTGAAGGGCCTTTGCGGTACGGATCGAGTCGATGATTTGCCATACGTAAAAGAAAGCGATGCCGAGGCCGAGAATTGTATTTACGCCGCTGTTTTCGGTGACCGACTCTCCCCATATCAAAAGTGTGAAGACCACAAGATGCGCCAGGCCCTTGGCATACTGCCCGCAATACACCGCGCCCACGCCGAAGGGAAAGAAACCGGCAAGAATGCCTGCGACTGTGGGATTCGGGCCGGAACTTGGCACGATGGGCGCGGCGGCGGGAACGAATCCTGCCGCGGGCGGCGCGGCCGCGGGCTGCACACCCTGCAGGCGCTCGGCCAGGCAGTTCTCGCAATAGATCACACCCTTCACGTCGCGGGTACAATTCGCGCACAGCGGCTTGCCGCAGGTGCGGCAATACGCGACAGGCGCAGTATCGGGATGGTTGGCGCAGTTCATGAAAACCTCCTGTGTGTGGCCAGTATCACTACAGGTGGGTCATGGTTAACGGAAGCGAGTATCACCTGGCTCCCTTGTTGACTGTAGTTGCGATCCTGTTTGGGTTCGGGCTGTCCACTGGTGTTATCGTTCCGGCGGTGCTTGTCCTTGTCTTCCTCTCGCTCTTGTTCTTGCGGCGCGGGCTCAGCGGGCATGGTAGCTCGCTTGAACTCACGCATGCGCGATTCGAGCTCGTAGACGAAGCGGATATTCTCGTAATACTTCACCAGCCTGCCGGAAGTTTCGTAGTAGTCGCGCTTGATGGCGCTAGGGCGCAGATCGGCATGACGCAGGTCGCCTAACTTGACCCCGGCCATGCTCATAGTAATGGAGAGAGAAAAGAATGCCATGCCAAACGACATGGCAAAGCGTGGCTGCTTGGCGACGCCGAGGATTGGGCTGGCGACGGCGCTCGCCCAGGCTTGCATGCGCTCGAACCAGGAAATCTGAGTTTGAGCCGCTGCGGTTCCGTGCAGGCGAGCAGTGTCGAGGCCGGTAGTCGCGGCCAGGATGTTGTCCACCAAGTTGACTGGAGGATCGACTTCCACCAGTTCATGCAGCCAGCGCAGGCCAGCATCGGCTTCCGCCAGCAGCGGCCCGCAGGTCGGACAGCCGCGGGCATGAGCCTGGAAGTGTTCCAGTTGCTCTCCGGTTAAGCGCTGGTCGAGGGCTTCGCTCAGAAGAGCGTCGAACTCGCTGCACTGCATCCCGTTCTTGTGATCAGCCGCCATTACATCACCTGTTTATATGTACGTTGTAGCAGGCGCGCAAGTTCCGCTCGCCCGCGGTTTATTCTGGACTTCACGGTTCCTTCCGGAACCTTGAGTACGGTGGCAATTTCCTTGTAATCCATGTCTTGCAGGTCACGCAAGATGACGGCCTCGCGCAGATCCGGAGACAGCTTCTGCAGCGCCTTGTGGACGGTCTCCTTGACTTCGCGGCTCTGGGCACGCGCGTCCGGGGTTTGAGCGCCATCGTGAATTTGCTCGCTGAGCGGCATGGCATCTTCGTGCTCGGAAACCGGTGTGTCCAGCGAATCCGTCATGCGATCCTGCTTGCTCTTGCGGAAGTGATCGACCAGCAGGTTGCGCGTGATGGTGGTTACCCAAGTCATGAAAGCCCCGCGTTCGACGTCGTAGGACTGAAGGGTACGGTACATTTTAATGAAGACTTCCTGAGTGAGATCTTGGGCATCGTCGCCGGAGCCGGCAAAGCGATAGCAGATGTTGTAAATGCGCCGATGGTAGCGCTGCACGATCTCCTCCCACGCAGAGGCGTCGCCCGCAATACAGCGGCGTACCAGCATGGCGGCGACTTGCGCGTCTTCCAAAACCTTGCACTCCTGGAACTCCCGGCATCCCAGTTGAGGCGAATGCGCCGTTCAAGCGCCCTTGCACCTCAACCCTAACACTACCTGACAGATACGTGTTTATGATCCCAAAAGTTCTTGCATTCAATGAGACTAGGCATTGTAACAGTGCTGTAAAGCAGGCGAATAGAAGACGAACGAACAATCGCGGACTACTGCAGGCTGAAACCTGGCAAGCTAAGTTTCTACGGAAAAAAAGGCGGCCTGTAGAAGCCTCGGTTGGAAGCTACAATGCTGGCTCATCCAACACGCGACGGACGCTGCGCGCCAGAGCATCGAGGGAAAAAGGCTTTTGCAGGACGGCGGCCGATGTGCCAGTCTCTTCGATATCCAGGGCGGAGTGCTCGGAGTAACCCGACATGAATAGGATTTTCATCGCCGGCCGCTGTGGCGTCAGGCGCTGAGCTAGTTCGCGGCCTCCGATGTTTGGCATGACAAGATCGGTGACCAGCAGGTGAATTGGATCGGGATAGCTGGCGGCCATTTGCAGAGCCTCATTGCCATCGACCGCGATTAACACTTTGTAGCCGTTGCGGCGCAGGGATTCCCGGACAATATCGCGAATGCCATCCTGATCTTCCACCACCAGAACCGTTTCGGTGCCTTTTGGAGCGGAAGACACGGAGGGCGCCGTCTTCAAAAATGAAGATAAAGGTTCTATTTTCGATTCCCGAACTTTAATTTCTTGGGGCGATTGCCTGGGCTTCGACTCTTTGAGGCGTGATTCGACCGCAGATTCTTCAATCCCGGATTCTTCTACCCGAGACTTGTCGACTCGCGGAAGGTAAATTTTAAAAGTAGTTCCGCGACCCGGCTCGCTGTCGACCCAGATCCAACCGTCGCTATGCTTGACGACTCCATAAACCGTCGCTAAGCCCAGGCCCGTGCCCTTACCGGGCGCCTTGGTGGTGAAGAAGGGCTCAAATATGCGGGCCTGCGTTTCAGTATCCATTCCATCGCCAGTGTCACTGACCGCCAACATCACATACCTGCCCGCCGGCACTCCCTGGTGGTTTCGAGAATCGTTTTCATCCAGTTCAACGTCGCGGGTCTCGATGGTCAGCGTTCCACCATCTGGCATGGCATCGCGCGAGTTGACCGCAAGATTCAGGATCACCTGCTCGATCTGGCTGGGATCCGCCTTAACCCGCCCCAGCGAGGAACCATGCACGACTCTGAGTTCAATATCTTTTCCGATCAGGCGTTCCAGCATTTTCGACACTTCGTCGAGGACCATATTCAGATCGAGCACTTTAGGGCGCAGCACCTGCTTGCGGCTGAAGGCCAGCAGTTGATTCGTCAGCGAAGCTGCGCGAGTAACCGCGTTTTCAATTTCCAGAGCGTCTCTGCGAGCCGGATCACTCTCAGCCAGCCGGTCGCGCAGGTTTTCATTGTGAGCCTGAATCAGCATCAACAGGTTGTTGAAGTCATGGGCCACGCCTCCCGCCAATTGGCCCACAGCTTCCATTTTCTGTGAGTGCCGGAGCTGATCTTCGAGTCGCTTGCGCTCGGTGATGTCATACATCACCCCTTGCATCAACAGTCCTTCGCCGTCGGTTTGCTGCAGCAGGACGCCTTCGTCACGAAACCACAGAAGCCTGCCATCGCGAGCACACATGCGGTATTCGGCGTGAAATAGTTCGTGCGTTTCCTGGAACAGTTTCTCCGCCGCCAAAGCAATCTCCCGGTCTTCGGGGTGGATGTGGTTCATCCAGTTCATGGGGTCAGAAAGCCATTCGCCCGGCGAATAGCCCAGCATGGTTTCGATCTGAGGGCTCACATAGTGCCAGGGGCCGCTGGCGCCGAGTTCGGCGATATAGGTAATGGCGGGGAGGCGTTCGACCAAGGTGCGATAGCGGGCTTCGGCTGCGCGAAGTTCGGACCTGGCCCGGTCATGTTCGATCGCGATGCCCGCGAGATGCGTGGCGTGGGTGATGAGTTGGAGATGCTCAACGTCGGGACTGCGAGGCTCCCGATAATAGATGGCGAAGGTGCCGAGTATCCCGCCGTCCTGCGAAGCAATTGGCGTTGACCAGCAGGCGCGCAAACCGTGGGGTAACGCCAGATGTCGAAAGTTTGCCCAGAGCGGGTCGGTGGCGATGTCCTCGACCACGACGGCCTGCTTTCGATAAACGGCAGTTCCGCATGATCCGACACAAGGACCGATTTGTGCTCCGTTGATTGCTTGTGTGTATTCTTTGGGCAGGCTGGGAGCGGCGCCGTGGCGCAGAGTGCTTCCGTCTGCATCCAGCAGAAGAACAGAACAGATTAGGCTGGAATGTTGTTTCTCAACGTGCGCGCACAGGGTATCAAGGATTTTCGGCAACGGGGCCTGGGCCCGGATCAACCCTAGCACGCTTTCGTTCAGCAGCGCTAAAGCTCCCGCCGCCGCCGGCTTGTCTTCTTTCGCTGTTCTCTGAACACCTGTGGACATTCGACTCCTACTGCGGATCAGCCTGGTCAGGGAGCTTGGATCTCCCGCAAGCCATTATTCCTGAGCAGTACCGGGCGCCAAAGTTACTCAAGTAACAATGTATATACTTTACTGCGTCTCAGGTTGTCCGCTAAGGCGCTCGCAACCACACACTGGGCTTCATAGCACGCACTGAGATTCTTGGCGACAAATCGTGAGGCCGCTCATCAAGGGGTTTTGAGTGCTATGGCCTAGTTTCGCCAGTTGGCTTCCACTAACCCGACTTTCCATTACCAATCAGGGTCGATGAGTGACTCGGCGATTTCGCACTCGTGGCGATGGTCATAGCGAGCCAACGGGATCAGTGAACAGAAATCAGGGATCGCAAAATTCACACTTGACATTGACAGATAATCCACTACCATATGGTTGTGGATAAATTGGGTACAACGTTTGCGGCTCTGTCTGATCCAACCCGGCGGGCGATGATCGAACGACTCTCGCATGGGCCTGCCTCTGTGCATGGATTGACGGAACCCTTTGCACTCTCGCAGCAGATGATTTCAAAACATATTGCCTACCTGGTGCGAGCGCGGATTGTGATCAAGACCAAGCGCGGAAGAGAGAGCGTGTGCACGCTTAGGCCAGCGGCGATCAAGACAGTCAGCGACTGGGCGATTAGCTATCGCCGATTCTGGGAAGAGAGTTTCGAGAAGTTGGATGTGGTGGTGAATCAAATGAAAAAAGCGGAGGTCAGAGATGACGAAAAACACGGTTAACGAGACAGAGCGGATGGTTATCACTAGAGTTTTTGATGCCCCGCGCGCATTGGTTTGGAAGGCGTGGACAGACCCGAAGTACGTGATGCAGTGGTGGGGGCCGAAGGGTTTTACTTCGCCTGTCTGCAAGATGGATTTTCGTGTGGGAGGAAAATTTCTCTTCTGCATGAGGACGCCGGATGGGCAGGAGGGCTGGAATGCTGGGGAATACCACGAGATTGTTCCGCACGAGAAGATCGTTTACTCCATGTACTTTTCCGACTCGAAGGGAAACAAGGTTGAGCCTGCGGACTATGGAATAGAACATGAGGCCATAGACGATGCGCACGACGTCGTTATTTTTGAGGATTTTGGAAACGGCCAGACGAAACTCACCTTCATTGGAAGTGAACCCATGGAGAGCGCGAAAAATAGCGGTCAATTGGAGGGCTGGAATGAGCAACTCGATAAAGTTGCCGCAGTTGTTGCGGGGCTGACACAGGCGAAATAAGAAGCTGAAGCGTTGATGGTAATCATGTGCGAGCTACTAAACATAACTGAGAGGGCGGGAATGAAAAGGATGAAGGCGGTTCGAGGGGCGGTGCGGCGAGGCTTGCTGGCGGCAGCGGCGCTGGCTGGGATGGTGATCCTGACTCTGGCTGCGGGAAGCGGGACGAAGCCGGGGAACTCGATCGACTTGGTGCTGCGGGAGGCGGTGGAGCAGAAGAAGGCACCGGGGGTGGTGGCGATGGCGTCGCGGGGAGACGAAGTCATTTACCAAGGGGCGTTCGGGAAGCGCGCCAGCACGAAAGATGTTCCGATGACGCTGGACTCGATTTTCCACATCGCTTCGATGACCAAGGCGGTGACGGCGGTGGCGGTGCTGCAACTCATTGAGAGCGGGCGGGTGAAGCTGGACGAGCCCGCGGCGACCTATCTCCCGGAACTGGCGAAGGTGCAAGTGCTCGAGGAATTCGATCCGGCGACGAAAAAGGCGAAGCTGCGGGCACCGAAGACGCCGCCGACGGTGCGGCAATTGCTGACGCACACTTCGGGGTTTGGCTACGACTTTTTCGATGTGCGGCTGCACCAGTACGTGGAGGCGGGACTGGCTCCCGCGATTACGGGGGATAGCGACGCGTTTCTGAAGGCGCCGCTCATGTTCGATCCGGGAACGCACTGGGAATATGGAATCAGCTACGACTGGCTGGGAGAACTGGTGGAACAGGTGAGCGGGGAGACGCTGGAGGATTATTTTCGGCGGCACATCTTCGAGCCGCTGGGGATGACGGACACGTTCTTCAACGTTCCGGCGGAAAAGCAGGCGCGGGTGGTGGCGCTTCAACTGCGGCAGGCGGATGGGAGTTTTGTAGAACCGCCGCCGCAGCCGATGAAGCCGGTGAAGTTCTTCAGCGGCGGCGGCGGCCTCTACTCGACGGCGGGGGATTACTTGAAGTTCGAGCGGATGGTGCTGAACGGCGGGACGCTCGGCGGCAAGAGGATTCTGCGGGCGGAGACGGTAGCGGAGATGAGTCACAACCAGATCGGCGAGATGAAGCTCGCGGAGTTGAGGAGCACGATTCCGCAGTTGATCAAGAATCCCGTTCGCTTGCCGGGTTCGCCCGACAAGTTTGGATGGGGATTCGGAATCAACAGCCGGGCGGTGGAAGGCGGGCGCGCGGCGGAGTCGCTGGCATGGGACGGCATCTTCAACACATTTTTCTGGATTGATGTTTCCGGGAAAACCTGCGGGGTGGTGCTGATGCAGACGCTGCCGTTCAGCGACGATGGGGCGCTAGCGGCGGAGGAAGAGTTCGAGCGGGCGCTCTACGCGAGCGCGGCGAGGTGATGCCCTGAGCGATCCGTTCCGGCATGCTGATTCACGTTAGTATCGATAGACGGGCTTGTGGCTATGAAACCATGACGTTCGGTGATTAGGCAGAAACGGGCTTCGGGGAAGTTGAGGGGCGGTCGGTAACACGAGAACAATCGCTCAATTGGCGATAAGTCGCGATTACACTCACTGACGGGTGGGGCACCCTCAGAATGGGCGGCTCAAGCTTGAAACCAACCCAGAGATCCTTAGGTTCGCGTTTCTACCTTTTAGGCTCGAATCCCCGGCCGACCCGGAACACGTGGCCATCCGGATGGCGGAGGTGCATCTCGCGGACGTTCCAGGGCATATCGGTGGGCGGAAATGTGACCTCCAGCCCGGCGGCGACGCACTGCTTGTGCATCTCGTCCACGTCGTCCACCCAGACCGACATCCAGACGCCCTTGTCGCACTCTTCGTCTCCGTGCCGCTGAAACGTGGTGGTGTTCGCGCCGCGGCCACGGCCTCCCTGCGCCCCCTGACAAAGAAAGATGCAAGCTTCCTTACCCGATCCAACCGCGCCAAACGTCGGTGGCGTTCCCCAGTCCCACAATTTCTTCCATCCCCACTTCTCAAACCACGCGACCGTGCTGGCGATATCAGCCACGTTTAGTATCGGAGTCAAACCTTTGGCTTCCATAATCGAAGAAGGATAACACCCGGCGGACCGAGGGATTTGGTCTCGACCGTTTCACAGCTGACTGCGGGGCTAGCGAACGCGGCGATTTACTCGCTGGTGAAGTAATCCACTGTGACCGGATTTTCGAACAACGAATAATCCCGCGTCACGACCGTGATTCCGCTGTCGGTGACGAAGTAGCGTTGCCTGTCGGCCTCGGGATCGTAGCCGATGGTCGTTCCTTCGGGGATGTGCACGTCGCGATCGATGATGGCCTTGCGGACACGGCAATGCCGGCCCACGTTGACATGGGAAAACAGAATGCTGTCGTCGATTTCGGTGTAGGAATTGATGCGCACATCCGGGGAGAGCACGCTGTTCTTTACCGTGCTCCCGGAAACGATGCAGCCGGCGGAGACGATAGAATCGAGCGCGGTCCCGGTGCGTCCAGCTTCGGCGAACACAAATTTGGCCGGCGGGTACTGCCGCTGGTGCGTACGGATGGGCCACTCCGCGTCATACAAATTAAACACCGGCGAGACCGAAGTGATGTCCATGTTGGCTTCGTAGAAAGCCTCGAGCGTTCCCACGTCACGCCAGTAAAGCGCTTCCTTCTTGTTTTCATCAACGAAGTCGAAGGAGTAAACGCGGTACTCGTCCGCCATCTTGGGCAAAATGTCCTTGCCGAAATCGTGGCTGGAGTTCGGATCTTCCGCATCCTTCAGCAGTGCAGGAATCAGCACATCGGTGTTGAACAGATAAATGCCCATCGACGCTGAAACCTTAGCCGGATTGTACGGCGACCGCAATTCGGTTTGCTTCGGTTTTTCCTGGAACCCGTTTACGCGATGATCGCGGTCGATATCCACGACGCCGAAGCGAGCAACTTCAGCGGGATCGATCTGGATGGTTGCCAGGGTCACGTCCGCGCCCGCGTCGGTGTGCTGCTTCAGCATGCGGCCGTAATTCATCTTGTAAATGTGATCGCCGGAGAGAATCAGCACGTGCTGCGGTTGCTCCGAACCAATGGAATAAATGTTCTGGTAGACCGCGTCGGCCGTGCCTTGATACCACTCCTCGCTGACCCTTTTCATGGGCGGCAAGACTTCGATGAACTCGCCGACCTCGCGGCCCAGAATGTTCCAGCCTTCGCGCACATGGCGGTTCAGCGAGAGTGCCTTGTACTGGGTGAGAATGTAAACCCGTCGCAGATCGGAGTTGAGGCAGTTGGAGAGAGTGATGTCGATGATGCGATAAATCCCGCCGAAGGTCACTGCAGGTTTAGCGCGGTCGCGAGTGAGAGGATAAAGACGCTCGCCTGCTCCTCCAGCTAATAAGACTCCGAGCGTATCTTTCATCGGCATCGGGCTGAGACTTTGGATGACAGTTCCGGGCGTTGTGGATGCATCGTAGTTTGTCGAGGATGACGCGAACCACACCCCACACCGGAAACGCTAAATACTAGCACAGAGGAAAAGTGGGCTGGGTCTAGGGGTAAAGCTTTGCCTCTCAGTCAGTATGAACAGTCCCCGCCTGGGTAATCTCAACGACAGGCAGATTAATACGTACCTGCGCACACTCGCTTTCCTTTTGTCCAATGCTGTAGCGAAACTCAACTCTGTCATGAGTCACACCCTGGCGCGTTCCAAACTTCCAAGTGTTGACAGTATCCAGAGCTCCTTTCTCGAGAAGGGGAGGCCCAGATTTGGCTGCTGCGTTTATTACGGTTCCATCCTTGGCAATGTCGAACTCTACCTGAACTACCCCTTGAATTCTTGCTTGCCTTGCAAGAGGCGGATAACGCGGCAGGTTGTCGGGACAATTCGTCTGGGCAGAGGTGAGCACAACGGTCAAGTTGAGCACAATGAAAAGAAACGAAATGAATCGCCACATGATATGTGTCCTCAGCGTGCCTGGGGCACGATTTCGTCAATTGAGCAAAGACAATCGCATGAGTTGGCGTCTGAGCGAGTGCCCGCGCAGATCAGATCATCTTCACACGGATACGGCTCACGCTCACTTGCATTTGCACCAGGGGGTTCGTCGCGTGTCCTCGTGTAGTTGCACGCCCTGGTATCCGTCGTAGCTCATACAGAGATTGGTACTCTTGTATTCGGAAAACCTGAACCATAAGGACTCGATCGCCTTGCCGCCTGAATCGAGTACGACGAGAAGGTACCGTTCATCAGCCTCAAGCGCGTCAATTTTGAGACTCTTCTTCTGAGGCCATGCCACAGCGGGACGCTTGTCGATCTTCACCCGCAGCTCATGTGAGTTGATTTCGCCGCTGGAAGGCATCGGCTCTTTCCAGAAAGGATCATCAGCTCTCGACGCAACGCAGACACTTCCGCTGCTTTGCTGCGCCCACGTAAAGTGCGGAATCAAAAGGACCAGCGACAACGCGACGAAATGGACTCTCACAGAGGCCATGTTAGACGCGAGAGATCGTAACGAAAACATCTTCGCCACTGAGCGAGAGCTTCGCCCCTCCGTTCTGGCTGGCACTTGATTCCAGCCGTTCCGCGAGTAGTTCGTGGCGCAAGTAGGCTTCATGTGCCGCGATGGCTTCGGTGATGCGAGGGGAGGCAAAATAGCTGACCACGATGCGATCAGAAATATTCAGGTTCATCGCTTTGCGCTGATCCTGGACTAACCGGTTGAAATCTCGGGCCAAGCCTTCCTGCGCTAGCTCCGGCGTGAGTGTAGTGTCGAGCGCTAAAAACGTCCCTTGCTCCAGCATGCACTTGAGGTTTTCCGGACCTTCGTAGGACGGAAGGATTTCGTCCGGAGCCAGTTCAAAGCTTTCCCCGTCGACTTGCACCGTGTATGGCCCACCCTTCGACACAGCCTTTGGGTCAGCCTGACTCAGAGCCTGCGCAATCGCCTTCAAGTATTTCCCAGCACGCGGACCCAGTTTCTTAGCATCGGGCTTAAAGATCACTTTCACCAACGTGGTCTCGTCCTCGATCAGAACAAGCCGTTTGATATTCGCTTCCTCCAGAATCTGCGCGGCATATTCGGGATTCTCCAGAACACGCCGGTCAGCAGCATCTCTAGGGCGGACGTACAACGTGCCCAGTGGCGTGCGGATCTTGGTCTTGCTTTGCGTCCGCAGGCTCAAGGCAAGATTCTTTATCCGGATGACGGTATCGATGCTTTGCTCGAGCGCCTCGTCGATCAGCGAAGCATCCACCTGTGGATAGCGAGTCAAGTGGACAGACGCGGGAGCGGAAGGATCGACCGAGCACACCAGATTCTGATAAACCTCTTCAGCCAGAAATGGCAACGCCGGAGCCATCACGCGAGTAACGGTTGTGAGCACGGCGTAGATCGTTTGATACGCATCAGCCTCGTTCGCCCAGAAGCGCCGCCGCGAACGCCGCAGATACCAGTTCGAGAACTCGTCGTCGAAAAGCTGAAAAGCCTCGATCAACTTGTAATGTTCGTAATTATCAAAAGCATTGCGCGCTGCGTCCACCAGTCGTTGCAGCCTGCTCAACACCCAGCGATCCAACTGATTCGTGACTGGCACCGGGACGCCCGGCTTCCAGCCATCCGATCGAGCGTTGCTGACGAAGAAGCTGTAGCAATTCCAGAACGTCAGCAGCTTCCGCCGCGCCTCGCCATCAATCGTCTGGCCTACGTTGCCAGTCGGATGCAAGTCAGGGAAGTTAAGATTCTGGGCGGTCTTTTGTTCAGCATAGATGTAGCGCATGACCTCCGCGCCCAGCGCTTCTGCCGCTTCGTCGAATGCGATGGAATTACCTTTCGACTTATGCATCTCTTCGCCGCGCGCGTCGCGTACCAAAGCATGCCCCAGCAGAGACTTGAATGGAGCGCGGCCGTCGATCATGGCGCTCATCGCCAGCATGGAGTAAAACCAATTGCGAAATTGTCCCGGAAAACTCTCGAGCACAAGATCAGCCGGGAACCACTTCTCCCAATAAGCCCGGTCGGTCGAGTAGCGCATGGTGCTGAAGGGCACAATGCCCGCGTCCAGCCAGGGATTGCCGACATCAGCCACACGAGTAGAAAGGCCGCCGCACTTCTCGCAACGAATCTTTACCGCGTCGATATAAGGCCGGTGCGGCGAATTTCCCTCGAATGTATCCCAGCCCTCAACCGCACGCTCCTTCAATTCTTCTCGACTGCCGATCACAGTAAAGTGCTCGCACTCGTTGCAAACCCAAATCGGCAGAGCGAGTCCCCAGAAGCGTTTCTTCGAGATCATCCAGTCGCGCATGTTGTGCAGCCAATCCAGTTCGCGCGCTTCGCCCTCGGGCGGAATCCAGCGGATGGTCGGCACAGTCCGCTCAATGCGATCGCGCCAGTCCATGCGGATAAACCATTCATCCACGGGCCGAAAAACCAGTTCCGACTTGCAACGCCAGCAGTGCGGATACACGTGCGGATATTTCTCGCGGGCCACCAGCAACCCCTTGGCTTTCAGCGCCGCAATTACTTCGTCGGACACTTCATTCGCGTTGCGTCCTGTGAGCGAGCCGAATCCCTCCTGAAAAACCGAACTCTCATCCAGCGGCGCAATGAACGGCAGATTATTTTCTCTCCCGAGTTCCTGATCCTCTGCGCCGCAACCAGGAGCGATGTGGACCAGCCCAGTGCCTTCCGCTTCGCTGATCTCTTTCCACGCGATCACGCGATGCGACTCGGCCGCACTTTTACCCGCTCCAGTCTGACCATACGGGAATACGCCGCCGGGAACATTCTGCGCGGGCAGATCGTCGAACGGCCCGGTGTACGTTAGCCCCAGCAACTTGCGTCCCGGAAGTTCTTGCAACACTTCAACCGTGCCGCTGCCTTTCAGGATCGTACGAATCGAAGGCAGTTTGTGACTCTCGTGTTTACCTTCCACCTGCAATTCTTGCACCCGGTCTCGCTCGAAGTTCGCCTTGGCGACGTAGTAAATCCAATCGCCGTGTCGGACCTTCAGATAAGTCATCTCCGGATTCACCGCGACCGCGACATTCGAAGCGAGCGTCCATGGAGTCGTCGTCCAGACCAGCAGCGCCGTCTTGTCTTCTCCCTTAATAGGGAAGCGCACGAACACCGAAGTATGTTGAGTGATGCGGCGGCCTTCCGCCACTTCCATCTGCGACAGTCCGGTACCGCAGCGTCCGCACCACGGCATAACGTCGTGCCCGCGGTAGATGAAACCTTGCTCGTGGCACTTCTTTAGAAATCCCCAGATCGTGTAATTGTTTTCGTCGGAGAAAGTGAAGTAGCTTCCGCCGTACTCGGCCGATCCCAGCTTGCGAACGATCTCGCTGGCTCGTGCGGTTTCCGTAAGCCCGCTGGGAAGCTTCACGGTCACAACTCGATCTCCGTCAGCCAGGCCGTCGCGTAACGCGAGCAACACTGCGGGATCATCCCAATCGCACCAATAGCCCAGCCGGATCGACTGCTCGGTCTGCCGCGCGGCGTAAGTCAGCACGCGCTCCTTGCAGGCCCGAACGAATTTCTCAATGCCGTAGTCGCGGATCTCGCGCTTGGTCTGAAGTCCAAGGCTTTTTTCTACTTCGACCTCGACCCACAATCCCTGACAATCGAAGCCGTTCTGATAACGCTCCGCCTGGCCGTTCATGGCGTGATAGCGCTGGTACATGTCTTTCAACGATCGTCCCCAAGCGTGATGCACGCCCATGGGGTTATTCGCCGTGATCGGACCGTCGAGAAAAGACCAGCGCGGTCCCCGCGCATTCTGCTCGCGCAGCTTGTCGAAAATGCGGTTCTCTTCCCAGAAGCGCAGCATCTCGCGCTCGATGACGGGGAAGTCCGGAACTTTTGCTACGGGTCGATACATGTTCCTCAATAATATCAGCCAGTGTAGGAGCGAGCGTCCGCGTGCGTGCTTGCCGCATGGCGGCAGAGATATAGCCAGCTACGTCGCTACATTTTTGCGCGAAATCGCGAATGGATGAAGCAGAATTGTCTAGCCGCAACTCTACGCGGCGTCGTCTTCGACCTTGATGCGCAGCGACTTCAGGAACTTGAGATCCTGATCGCTGATCTTGAACTCCGTGGTCATCAGCGCCGGCTTTTCGCTGGACTTCTCACCCGGCTTGCTGACTCCGATCGTGGCTTCCAGCACCAGAAAGATATCGTAACCGCCCTCTTTGATTCGGGAAACGACATCGGCGATGGGCTCGGAATCAGCCAACGACTCATTAATCGCCTCGCCCAGTTCCTTCATCAACTGCTTCAATTGCTGGTCCACGTAACCCCCTTGCAGGATCCGGCTGACGCCCTTGGGCTCACCCTTGCGCGGAGCAAAACCACCCCGCCCACTAACGATTTAGATGCAGCGACGAGGTACAATGCTTCGGGCCAAAACTGCTGCGCCCGCGATATTGTAACCCCGAAGCCAGTCAAACGAAACCCTGCACCACAAATATTGATAAAATCATAGGGATGTCAAGTGTTTCCAACAGTCGAAAGCTCGGCATAGCTGCACGGGTCGCCGGCCGCGTGATCTCTCAACACGCACGCAACTCCCGCAGCTTCGGCGCGGTGACCCGAGGCGTTCGCGCCAGCGCATCCCATTTCGGTCGCGTACTCGGACAGCTTTGGCTTGAAGTGACAGGTTTTGTTTTCTTAGCCTTAGCGGGGATTGGAGTGATCGCCTTCTTTCGTGAGTACGCCAGATATCAGGCCGGCCGCGCAACTTCCAGCCGCGTCCTGCTTGCAGTGTGCTTCGCTGGGCTATTTGGATGGTTCGGCGTAAGCTCATTCTGGAAAGTGCGCAAAAGGAACCAAGACCTTTAACAGATCTTAAGGGGAGTTTTTCTTGTGCACCTTCGTGCCCCGAGCCTGCCTTGAGCGTAGTCGAAGGGTGGTTCACGATTCTTCATCATGACCCAGAAAAAATCCGACCAAGAAACCAAATCCCACATTGCCGTTCGCCCGCTCTATAGCCCCGCTGATCTCGAAGCCTGGGACTACGACCGGCAAGTCGGCTATCCCGGCGAGTACCCATTCACTCGCGGCGTGCAGGCCACCATGCATCGCGGGCGCCTCTGGACCATGCGCCAGTACGCCGGCATGGGCGATGCTGAGGAATCCAATAAGCGCTATAAATATCTGCTGGCCAATGGAACTACAGGACTCTCCGTCGCCTTTGACCTACCGACGCAAATCGGCCTCGATTCCGATCACCCCCTGGCCGTCGGAGAAGTCGGCAAAGTCGGCGTCGCCATCGACTCCATCGAAGACATGCAGCGCCTGTTCGATGACATCGAGCTGACGAAGATTTCTACCTCGATGACGATCAATGCCACGGCGTCGATCCTGCTCGCGCTTTATGTTGGAGTCGCTCGCCGTCAGGGCGCGGATATCCGCAAACTTTCCGGCACGGTGCAGAACGACGTCCTCAAAGAATTCATCGCGCGCGGAACTTACATTTACCCGCCCAGGCAGGCCATGCGAATCATCACCGACCTGTTCGCTTGGACCAACGAAAACGTTCCCGAGTGGAACACGATTTCCATCTCCGGCTACCACATGCGCGAAGCCGGATCCACTGCGGTGCAGGAAGTCGCATTTACCCTGTCCAATGGCATTGCTTATGTGCAAGCCGCCATCGACGCTGGTCTTGATGTGGATAAGTTCGCCCCCCGCATTTCTTTCTTCTTTAACGCGCACAGCAATTTTCTGGAAGAGGTCGCGAAGTTTCGCGCCGCACGGCGCATGTGGGCCCGGATCATGCGAGAGCATTTCAGGGCCAAGAATCCGCGTTCATGGATGATGCGCTTTCATACCCAGACGGCGGGCTCCACGCTCACTGCGCAGCAACCGGAAAACAATATTGTCCGTACGGCCATTCAGGCTATGGCAGCGGTCCTCGGGGGCACACAGTCGCTGCACACGAACTCCTACGATGAAGCGCTGGCCCTCCCGACTGAACAAGCCGCGCGCACCGCCTTGCGCACCCAGCAGATTGTGGCCTACGAGTCCGGGGTGCCACAGACCGTCGACCCGCTCGCCGGCTCTTACTACATCGAAGCGTTAACCAACGAAATCGAGAGACGTGCGCTGGACTATCTGGACAAGATCGAAGCTCTCGGCGGAATGCTGAAGGCCATTGAGCGCGGCTACGTGCAACAGGAAATCCAAAACGCCGCCTATGAATATCAGCAGCAAGTGGATCGCGCCGAAGCAGTCGTGGTGGGAGTAAACCGCTTCACGGTCGAAGAAGAGAAACCCATCCCCACCCTGCACATCGACGAAGCCCTCGAACGCAAGCAAGTAGAACGGCTGCGCGCCCTGCGCGTCCGTCGCGATACTCAACCTTGGGCAGACACTCTCAAGAAAGTCGAAGACGCCGCCCGCTCAGACACAAATTTAATGCCGCATATCGTCGCCGCCGTCGAAGCCTACGCCACAGTCGGCGAAATCTCCAACACCATGCGGAAAGTGTTTGGTGAGTACAAAGAAGCCGTGGTGATTTAGCTGAGTGCCTGATAGCTTCCCGTCATCCCCATTGCTTTGTTGTCATCCCGAGCGAAGCGAGGGATCTCGGTTCTTCGCACCGCTGGCGAAAATCTGGATTTATGACAGCGGAATAAGGGTTCCCTCAGATGTAACTCAACCACCAATCCTTCCGCCGCTGCTTGACCCCCTCGAACCACCGGCAGGGAAAATACAGAATGACCACGGCCGTGATCCACATCAGATAAACGAACGGCAGATTGAATCCCCAATCATCGGGAGCGCCGAACATGAACCCGCCATGAAACAGCCAGCCCACAGGCTGATGTGACAGCACTCCCGCCAAGATGGCGAGCGAGTGAATGAGATACAGATGCAGGATATAGAAGAACAGCGGAACCCGCCCGAAGGTCAGAAGCGGCGACAGCCAGGGCGAAACGCTTTGCTTTCCATCCCGTTGATCAAGCTTCTTGTCGAGCCAAGCCAACAGCAGCAAGGACGGCCCCAGGGTCATCAGCAGGAATTGCAGCGACGGCGGGTACTTCTCCACATCAAAGAAAAGAATCACCGTCTTTTCGATGGTGGGCTGAATGTGCCAGGGACCCTGAGAAACGCCGCTCAATCCAGCCGGCGGATTCCCATACAGATTCGTGAGGCGCAGCAGAACAAACGCAAGCGTCAACCCGAGCCCGATTTGCGCAATCAACTTTCGACGACGCTCTTTCTCGAGCAGATAAATCGAGCCAAAAACATAGCCCGCCGCCATCACCCCAACCCAGGGCACCAACGGAAACAAAACAAACTTTCGCAGCCCAAACGGCAGCAAAGCGCCTCCGCGAACATGCAAAATCGTCCACAGCCATGCCCATGAACCGAACTGCCGCGGCCGAATGGGATCCAAGAGATCGTGCCCGAGAATCAACACTGCGGAGAAAGCTCCAACCCAGCGCAGCGGCATGCGCACAATGGCAGCCATCAAAACCATGCACGCGCCCAAAGCCCAAATCACGCCGAAAAATCCCCAGGGAAACATGAACGTCCAGGCGGTTCCGACCACAGTGAATTCGACGACAATCAGCCACAGCCCGCGCGTCCACAAAAAACGGCTCAGCGCCTGTGGCGTTCTACGCCTGCCATAGAAAAACGCTCCGGTTCCTGCCAGAAAGAAAAACAAAGGCGCGCAGAAATGAGTAATCCAGCGCGTGAAGAACAGGGCGTAATAAGTTTGCGCTAAACTCTCGGGCTCGAAGCGAAGATTGGTGAAGAAGTCCCGCGTATGGTCAAGCGCCATGATGACCATCACCAAGCCGCGCATAATATCGAGCGAAACAATTCGGCCCCCGCCAGTTGCTCCGAGGGTTGAGGTGGGCGCAGGCGCGCCATCAATCCCGACCGCCTGCGACGATAAAGTCGAAGACATAGCCGTTCCTCTCGAGCGAAATACTACACTTTAATTCTTAGGTGAGACGTAAATTTCCCTGGGAAAGTTAGCAGGTCACGCGCGCTCGAAGGCACGCGCTGAAGCCCAAAAGCCGCAAGGCCCGCCCTAATCCGAAACCCGATAATCGCAGGCTTCGCGGCAGGGCTTGCAGTAATATAGGCTATCTTCGCAAAGGCGGACTTCCACCAGCGATTGGCAGAGGCAGCAGTATTTTTCGCAGTCGCAGCGGTCTTCCGTCATCTCGCATTGCATGCAGCGATACTTCTTCGGTGTAGTGGTAGCCATGGGCGAACTGTAACGCGCCCGATCGATTCGGGAAAGTTCCGTTGGTAACCCGAGCTTTGGGCTCGTCGCTGGATGCGCTACTTTGAAAGCTTTGCCAAGTCAGAAGGTACTCCATGTCCAATATGGCTCGTCCTGCAATGGATATCCCTGTGATCGAAACCCCGCGGCTTGTCCTGCGCGGCCATCGGCTTGACGATTTCCCCGATTGCGCAGCCATGTGGGCCGACCCCATCGTGACTCGCCACATCGGTGGCAAGGCGTTCTCAGAAGAGGAGACCTGGGCAAGATTCCTGCGCTACGCAGGACACTGGTTGCTGTTGGGCTTTGGCTATTGGGCGATCGAGGAAAAAGATACCGGCAGTTTTGTCGGCGAGTTGGGATTCGCCGATTACAAACGCGGGATCGAACCATCACTCAAAGGCGTGCCGGAACTGGGCTGGGCGCTTGTCTCTCATGCGCATGGCAAAGGCTATGCCACGGAAGCGGTTGGTGCGGCGCTCACCTGGGGCGAAGCGCACTTTGGATCAGCGCGGACGGTCTGCATCACCCATCCCGAGAATCTCGCGTCGATCCGCGTCGCGGAAAAATGCGGCTACAAGGAATTCCAACGCACGACTTACAAGAGCCACGCCACGATAATCTTCGACCGCTAAAGCCGTAAAAGCGCCTGTTGCCTACGCTCGTTTACCTACTAGCCCGGCGGATGGCCCAGGCTTTCGTGCCCCAGACCGATCGTCATCCTGAGAATGCGGAGTCGTTCGCTCGCGAACGAGTCCCGACCAAGGATCTCTGCGCTTGACTCCGCAACTCGCCAAATTCTTGTCAATAGGCAAACGACCCCCGATTCAGGCTAACCTCATGCATCCATTGAGAAAATAAATTTGAAAACCATGTCATAGTTACCTATTTCAGCTTGATATAATAGAAATATAGCAATTAACTGAGGCGCGACCCTCCGGGGCCGCGCTTTTTTATTGGCCGCAACCCAACCGCGAACCAGCATTTCCCAGGAAATCACCTACATGACAAACCGAGGAATCGACATAAAGAACCCCAAGCAACGGGGCGAGTGGGCGGAGATGTGTTTTATGGCACGAGCTGCCGCGCACGGATTGTGCGTCACCAAGCCTTATGGGGACTCGGCGCAGTATGATTTTGCCATCGAGTATAAAGGGCAGTTCTTGCGCGTGCAGGTGAAATCGACCAAGCGGAAGCGGAAAGAACATTATTGTTGCAATGTGATCACGAGCCGCAAGCCATATAAAGAGGGCCAAATCGACTTCGTGGCGGCCTATGTTATTCCACTGGACGTCTGGTACATCATTCCGGCGCACGCGTTCCGCGGCCGATGGTACATCTCCCTCTCACCCCATCTGAAAAAGTCGAAATACGGCCGGTATCGGGAGGCCTGGGATCTTCTGCGGGCTAAGCCGGGGAAGTCCCGCGCCGCTCGGGCTGGACGCTAACTTCCGTCACGCTCTCTGTTGCCCCTTTAAACATTGTCATCCCGACCGGAGCCTCTCGTCCCCAAAGGGATGAGGAGCGAAATGGAGGGACCTTGCGTTTTCTACCGGGTGCGACGCTCCAGGGGGCTGGCCCATGCTTTCACCCTGCGCAAAGGCGGGTGCCCCGTCCTTCTCGCGTTCTTTGCGAGAGGGCGGGGTTTTTAGCTGACATCGCGGCGGCGGACGACCGGATACGCGCCAAGCTGCTCACGCCGACGCGCTGTCCAGCGAGATTCAATCTCGACCCCGCACTCTTCGCCGGTAGCGTAGTGCCGGGCACTGCTCCATGCCCAATCTTCAGGACGCCGGACCAATCCGCGTTGCACTGGGTTGCCATGCACGTAATCCAGCTTTTCCATCAGCTTCTGTTCACGGTAAACGTTGAAGTCATAGTACCGGGGCTGCCAGAAGGGTTTTGTGGCGTGTTTATTCAGTTTTTGCGAAACAACTTGCTTGAGCATTTGCAACCCAACGGCCAAGCTGCTTCGCTCCGGTTCGCTCAGCAGCAGATGCACGTGCTCCGGCATAACGACAAACCCAGTCACATAGAACCCATACCAGCGGCGAACTCTTTCCAGCACGATAACAAATGTGTCGCGCGCCTGCGCTTCGGCCAGCAGAGGGACGCGGCGATAACAACTGAACGTAATGAAGTGAACGTCTCCAGTTTCCTGGTATCTCTTCAGTCCCCAGGGCATGGGACGAGATTACGTCCTTGGGCGAACTTCCGCTGTGACGGCCGAACACCGTGGTCCCTTTGAAATACGGGGGTTGCTACAAGCCCCGCCCTCTCGCAAAGAACGCGAGAAGGGCAGGGCACCCAATTTTTGCGCATCGGGAAAGGCAGGGCCAGCGCCCGGGCCACCCGTCCACTAGATTCTTGATGATCACAGACGCACATCCTAAGAACTGTCATCCCGACCGGAGCTTCTCATCCCCGAAGGGGATGAGAAGCGGAGTGGAGGGACCTGCGCTGTCTTCCGAGTGCGACGCTCCAGCCGGAAAGAACAAAAGAGTTTGGGTGCCCCGCAGATGGTGTTTGGGGATTAAACGAACTGGTGGGAATCGAAACTTAGGTGTATATTCCAAGGCGTGGAAGGACCGACCGTCGTCGGTACTTCTGCGCCTTTACGTTGGCGATCCTCAGCAGCTGATTTTTAGCATAGCGCAGAGGTGTCCCGTGCAGGTCTCCCCTTCGGTAATTAGCGATCCCGATCTTGAAGACATGGCACATAAAGAAACCAGTGCGCTCCTCGAAAAGCTTACCGGGCGGGTTACCGCCATCGAGAAAAAGCTTGATGCTGAGAAACCAGAATCCTCAGATCGAATTCCTACGGTTGCCTTGGGAGTAAGCATACTTTCGTTGATTGCTGTGCCTATTGCCTTATTCGCTTGGCTCGAACCGCACCTTCATGCTGATCTAAGAAACGACGTGACCATTGAAGTAACAAATCAGCTAAAAGATCCGCTAAAGCAGATTGGAGACATTGCCGGGGATGTAAGGGAGATCAAAGGCAAACTTGCGGTACTTGATCCCCTAATCCGAGACCTAACAATGAGGCGCATCAGCGACGCCGGAAATTTGAACTCCA
>Ga0207044_1046_pt1 | contig 24441 bp, 26 predicted proteins | sample Alteio_BWMinCont_68_FD_153300 | JGI IMG/M metagenome (GOLD analysis project Ga0207044, IMG submission 153300) | Enriched cells from forest soil in Barre Woods Harvard Forest LTER site, Petersham, Massachusetts, United States -... | ecosystem: Environmental > Terrestrial > Soil > Temperate forest >... | reverse complement strand
GGATCGCCAGATAAAACACTCCAAAAATGCGGCCGCGTTTGTTCTCAGGAAAAAGATCGGCGACGAAAGTCGGAGCGATGGTCACGAAGGTCGCTTCGCCAATCCCAACCAGCGTGTGGCGAACCAGCAACTCCCAATAGGTGTGCGTGACCGCAGTCAGGAGGGTGAGCGCACTCCAGAAGATTGCTCCCAGAATGATGATCTTTTTGCGCGAATAACGGTCGGCGAGCGGACCGGTAAACGGTGCAGCGATCATGTAAAAGCCAAGAAACGCGCTGGTAAGATATCCGACCTGTGTATTGGTGAGATGGAATTCGCTTTGCACCAGCGGCTGCACCGCAAACAACACAGAACGATCGATGTAGTTGAGGAGGTTCAGCGCCGTCAGCAGAGTGAGCGCGGTCCAGGGATAAAGTTTCGTCTGGGTCACTTGGCGAAGGAATATATCACGAGGTCATTAAACAGAACTGTGAATTGCATTCGGGACTAAAATGAAGGCGGGGAGAAAGGTGATGAGTGTTCCGAGACAAGGCACGCCAACCTGGAAGGTTCATCCCGGCGAGATTTTGCGGGAAGAATTCCTGAAGCCGATGGCGATTTCTCCCTACGCCCTGGCAAAGCGTCTGCATGTTCCTCCACCGCGCATCAACGACATCGTTTTGGAACGGCGAGGCATCACCGCAGATACTGCCCTTCGCCTATCGCGGTTCTTCGGAACTACGGAGCAGTTCTGGCTGAATCTGCAGGATGCCTATGACATCGGTTGCGCGCGGGCGGGACTGGCTAAAGAACTGGAACAAATCGAACCGCTGAAATCTGTCGCAGCGGCCCATTAGGCGCACAAAAAGGATCGGTTCACGTCAGCGCTCTCTGCGGCCTTTCTCAGCGAACTCCGCGATAAGCTCGTGGCTTGTTTTTCAAAAGCTAAGCCTTACTTCCCTTTTGGCCGCGGCCACTTTGCCACGATCACCGTTGAAATCCCGCCGCGCGGGCGAAAATCCCCTTTGACCTCAGCCCACACGGGACGCGCCCAGCGCACTACATCGTCCAGTACGCGGTTCACAATGTTCTCCTGAAAAATTCCCAGATTCCGGTAAGCCTGCAGATACTCTTTCAGCGATTTCAACTCCAGGCAGCGCTTGTCGGGCATGTAACGGATGGTAAGCATGCCAAAGTCGGGTAATCCGGTTTTTGGACATACCGAGGTAAACTCAGGGTCATCGACTACAATCTCGTATCCTACAAACTGATTCGGCCAAGTCTCGATCTCGGGGAACTTGGCATCCAGCCCTGCCTGTGCATGTTCGGGCGTGTAGCGTGGCGGTTTGGACATGGCCCATTGTAACCGGACGAATTCGCCAAATACTTCAAGGATTTGCGGGTCATCCGCGAAACCTCGCGCATCTAATTCAGCAGCTTCCTTCTAAAGCTCTCCGGGGCAGCAGGTGGTACAGTTATTGCGTCCAGTAATTCGTTCGTTATTAAGAACGAACAGCGAAAAATGACGAATAATGGCGGCAGTTTCGTGACCCGGCACCGCTGGCTCGCGGCAACGCTCGCGATTGCCGTAGCAGTGGTGTTGTTTGCATCTTTGTCGCGGGACCCTGCGGTGCCAGTGCGGGCGGTGACTGCACAGCGGGGGACGATTCGAAGCGTGGTCTCCACCAATGGGAAAGTCGAGCCGCTGCAGAACTTCGAGGCGCATACGCCGATGGGTACGACGGTGACAAAAATCCTGGTGCGGGAAGGCGATCAGGTCAAGAAGGGCCAACTGCTGGTGCAATTGGACGATGCGAAAGCCCGCAGCCAGGCGGCACAGGCCAAGGCTCAAGTCCTCGCCGCAGAAGCTGATCTGAATGCGATCCAAAAAGGCGGGAACCGCGAGGAGATTTTGACGCTCGATTCGCAAATCACCAAAACCCGCACCCAGAATGATACGGCACAGCGCAATCTGGACGCGTTACGGCGTCTGCGTGAGCAGGGTGCCGCTTCTCCGGGCGAGATAAAAAACGCGGAGGATCAGCTCAAACGCGCCAATGCAGATCTCGATCTTCTTCTGCAAAAGCAGAAGAATCGCTATTCCCAGCCGGAGATTGCCCGTGTGGAAGGCCAGAAGTCCGAAGCTCAGGCTGCGTACGACGCGGCGGAAGATGTGCTCAATCAGCTGAATATTCGCGCTCCATTTGATGGGATCGTCTATTCGCTGCCGGCCCTGCAAGGCGCATACCTCAATCCCGGCGATCTGGTATTGCAGGAAGCGGATCTCTCGAAGGTTCGCGTACGCGCGTTCGTGGACGAGCCCGACCTTGGACGCCTGGCCCCGGGGGACAAGATCGAGGTCACTTGGGATGCGTTGCCGGAGCGAACCTGGGAAGGCACGGTCAGCGTGATCCCGGCCGTCATAAAACTGCATGGCACACGCAACGTCGGAGAAACGACTTGCATTGTGGACAACAAAGACTACAAGTTGCTGCCCAACGTCAATGTTAGTGTCACGATTATCACTGCGGAGCATCGCGATGTACTTACAGTGCCCCGCGAGTCGATTCATCAGGACGACGACAGCAAAATTTACGTATACGCAATCGTGAACAACGAATTACAGCGCCACTACGTACAAACTTCGATTTCGAATCTGACGAAAGTCGAAGTGACCGGGGGGTTGCCGGAAAACGCTTTGATCGCTCTGGGACCTACCAATCCTAATTCCAAACCGTTACGCAATGGTTTAGCCGTAAAGGTGGTTCATTAATAAATGATTTCGGTTAAGAAACTTTCGATCATATTGTGTCTGGCGCTTCTTCCGTCGCTGTGCAGCGCGGATTCCGCGGACAGCAGGCTGCTTGCGGAAGGCCGCATGGACGATGCCGTGGTATCTCTGCATAACAGAATCGGCAGCGCTCCCAAAGACGCCGAATCCCACAATTTGCTGTGTCGCGCATATTTCGCGCTTGCTGATTGGGACAACGGCATTGCGGCGTGCGAGAAGGCGGTGTCGTTGGATCCCGGCAACTCGCAATATCATCTTTGGCTGGGACGCGTTTATGGCGAAAAGGCGGACCACTCGCACTTCGTAACTGCGGCGGGCTTCGCCAAGAAAGTGCATGCTGAATTTGAAACGGCTGTGCGCTTGAATCCAAATAGTGCCGAAGCACGAACCGACCTTGCGGAGTTCTACCTGGAAGCTCCCGGGATTATGGGCGGTGGGCGAGATAAGGCTGAAGCCCAGGCGCAGAAAATTGCCACGCTGGATCCGGTCCGAGCCGGATGGGTGAAGGCGCGCCTCGCGGAAAAGAGCAACAATCTTGTCGTCGCCGAAAACGACTATCGGGCCGCCATCGTAGCCAGCCACGGCGCCGCGCTCGCCTGGCGTAATTTAGCTTCGTTCTATCGCCAAACCGGGCGCCTGGACGAGATGGAAGAAGCCATCCGCCAAACCAGCGCAGCTCCGATGGATCAACCCGAAGTGCTGATGGAGTGCGCGAATATGTTGATCCGCAGCAAACGCGATCTGCCGCAGGCTACCCAGTTGCTCCGTCGGTATCTGTCGTCAAGCCTCACCGTCGAAGCCGCGCCGGCCTTCAAAGCGCACTACCTGCTGGGCACGGCACTCGAGCAGCAGGGCAATAAGCCGGCAGCGGCTCAGGAGTACCGTGCGTCCCTGGCCCTTGCCAAAAGTTACACGCTGGCGCAGGCCGCCTTAGATCGGCTGAATGGCCAGTTGGCTGAAGTCGCGAATCCAAACTAGCCAGCGCATTGCGGGAGTTCTGTCCTCAGCCTACCCCGGTAAGATCCTGAGAGGTCTCCTGCCCGCCGAGCGATAGACGGAAAAGTCTCGCCGGTCGAGAGTAAAGATTGTGTCGATGCCTTCCCGGTTCGCAAGGTGAACCAGAGTCGCATCAGCCAACTGCGATTGAATGTCCTCGTAGGTTTTCATCACGTCGGCGATCGCCTTGCCTTCTTCGCCAGCTAAGGGTAAGAGTTCCAGGAAACTGCTGTCCGCACTTCTTAGAAGCTGCTGAACGGCCCTCGGATAGGCACGAAGCAGCCAGGCCGCTTCCGTAATTACAGGCCAGCAGGAAAACAGTGGGCCAGGCAGATGGCGCAACGTTTCGACGCAGATCTCGTGATGCTGGTCCGTGCTGGAGAGAATGGCAACCAGCGGACCGGTGTCCACCAGAACCCGCTTCATTGATCCTTACCAAAGCCTTTAAAGTGCCGGGGATTCGTACTTAAGTCCTTGGGTGGACGTGTGCGACTGCGGCGAATAGCACCGATCAGCCCCGCTGCCTCCGCGAGTTCGAAGGCCGAACGCTCGCCGTTGGAGTGGTCAAGATAGGTCTCCAGCGCTTCACGGATGAGGTCGGATTCGGTCTGTCCCTTGATCCGGGAGCGATGACGAAGACGGCCTCCTAGTTCCTGGGGAATTCGCACAGTAATACGTTCAGAGCTCATGTCAGACATAATAGCATAGTTGTCAGACATGCTACAAAGCTGGATTCGCAAATCCTCGCGCCAGGCCCGAAAACCGATAGATCTTATGTCCGAGAACTGGAAGACAAAGCCGATTCACTCTGGCGCCCGCGATCCCGAAGGTTTTTCTGTTTGCTTTCCTTGCCTCGAAGGCAAGGGAGAACAGGCCGGCCGAGCCCGTGGGGCGGAGCATTTCGACAGGTAGGGCTGACCGCCTTGGTCTTCATCGGGTCTTGGCAAAAAATTCGAGGTAGACCAAAACACACACAACCCACGCCACCGCGACAATCACGACCTTTTTCAACAATGACATGAAAGAAAGTTTACTCGTTTTCTTGCTCTGCGGTTTCAGGCAGGTAGAGCTGTTTCGAAATAATAATATCCGATTGGGTTGAGAAGGATACCCTCGCCGCGCATCCCCCGAATCCGCTCTCATTTACAATCACATTTCCGGCTCCAGCAAACTTTGATGAGGATGAAAACATGAAACCTGCTTGCCGTGGTCGATCACGCCTGGCTGTTTTGATCTCTCTAACTGCAATCCTGGCTTCTTTTTGCGGAACCCTCGGCGCCGAGCAAATTCCGCTGAAGCGCGTCGTGGAGTTGGCGCTGGCCCACAGCACGACGATGCAAGCTTCTCAGATCGATGAGCAGCGTGCCTTTGCCTCGTACCATGAAGCCCGCAATCAGTATCTGCCGCAATTAACTGTTGGTTCCGGCCTGGGCAAGTCGTATGGTTATCCGCTGAGCCTGGAAGGGTCAGCTCCGTCGATCGTGAACACGACGGCGCAGTCAGCGTTGATCAATCCGTCATTGCGCGATTTCGTTCGCGCAGCCAAAGCTGAGTGGCAGGAAAGCACCGTCCAGACAAAAGACCAGCGCCTGCAGGTCATTCAGGACACCGTCTTGAGTTATGCCGAACTCAGCAAATGGGAAACGCTCATGACCCACCTGAGCCATCAGTATGAGGATGCGCTCAAAATGGAGCAAATCGTGAACCAGCGCGTTCTGGCTGGCGTGGACACGCCGTTGATTCGGAACCAGGCGCGCCTGAATGCGGCTCGCGTCTACTTGCACATTTCGCAGGCGCAAGGCGCGATCGATGTATTGCGCAACCGCCTTTCGCAATTGACCGGCCTTCCAGCCGCTGCGATTGAGACCGTCCCTGAGTCCATTCCAGCCTTGCCGGAGGTAAAGCCGGAAGACAATTTAGCCGCTAAGGCGGCGCAGGAAAGTCCGTTGATCCAGATTGCCGACATCCGTGCCACCGCGCTTGCGTTTCGCGCCCGCGGCGAACATCGCGCCATGTTGCCGAGCATTGATTTCGCCGCGCAGTACGCCTTGCTTGCTACATTCAACAATTATCAGAATTTTTTCCGGCCAGGAAGCTTCCAGTCGAACAACGCCACGGTGGGAGTGGAAATCCGATTTCCCTTCTTGAACCCTTCGCAGCATGCCCACGCCCAGTCTGCCGATGCAGTCGCGCTTCACGCCCGAAAGGATGTCGAGGCGACCAAGAACCAGGTTTCGGAACAGACTTTGAAGCTGCAACGTTCGGTCGAGCAACTTTCCGCTGCCCAACAAGTCGTCGACCTGGAATATCAAATCGCGAAGTCCAATCTCGATACGACGCAAACCCGGGTCGATTCAGGCAGCGCGACACTCCACGATTTGGACGACGCCCGCAATCAGGCCAATGAACGCTACGACGCACTCCAGGACACGAATTTCGAACTGCAACGGGCACGCATCAGCCTGCTGCGCGTTACCGGCGAACTGGAAGATTGGGTGGGAATCGGCAAGTAAGTAGGAAGATCGAAGACGCTAACTACAAAGGGATTGGCCGATTTCGACGAGCCGATCCATCCCCGCTGGACGACCCGTTTCCCTGTTGGACGCATCAAACCAGCCATTCGCCGAAAGCATTTTGGCTGGGGGTGGATGCGCTATTAGACTAGTTTTGCACATACTTATCAGAAATTGCGTGACCGGCCGACGCGGCCCGCGCAGGTACTCGGAGTGTACCTGGGTGTGCCCGGGAGAGGCTGTGAAATGTTAATATTAGGTCATACACACATATGCCATTAAAAACCTTGTTTCTGAATCCGCCGTCGTTCGAGAATTTCGACGGGGGAGCTGGCTCGCGTTGGCCGGCTACTCGCGAAATTGAAAGCTATTGGTACCCGGTCTGGCTTGCCTACCCCGCGGGAATGCTTGAGGGCTCGCGTCTGCTCGATGCCCCTTCGCATCACGTGTCGGCGGAAGAGACTATCAAGATCGCCCGCGATTATGAGTTCCTTGTGCTGTTTACCAGCACTCCTGGCTTCCCCGGCGACATTCGGCTGGTAAAGAAGATCAGAGAGAGCAATCCCAAGATCAAGATTGCCTTCGTCGGACCACATGTCAGCGTGTTGCCCGAGAGGTCGCTCAAGGATTGTCCTGAAATCGATTTCGTAGTGCGCAAGGAGTTCGACTACGCGGCTTGCGAGTTCGCAAATGGCAAACCGCTGGAAGAGATTTTAGGTATCTCTTACTTGAAGAACGGATCGGTCGTGCATGCCCCGGACCGTCCGGAGGTTCAGGATCTCGATTCCCTGCCCCATGTGACCGAAATCTATCGTCGTGACTTGGATGTGACCAAGTACAACGTGCCATTCCTGCTTTACCCGTACGTGTCCCTCTACACCACGCGTGGTTGCCCCGCGCAGTGCACGTTTTGCCTCTGGCCGCAGACGTTGAGCGGTCACCCTTGGCGCAAACGCTCCACCGACGACGTAGCTCTTGAAATGGCCAAGGCCAAAGAGTTCTGGCCGAATGTGCGAGAGTTTTTCTTCGACGACGACACCTTCAACATTCAGAAAGTCCGAACCATCGAACTCTGCTCCAAACTGAAGCCCCTGAAGCTTACCTGGTCTTGCACCTCGCGTGTCACGACGGATTACGAGACCTTGAAAGCCATGAAGGAAGCCGGTTGCCGTCTCCTGATCGTGGGATACGAGTCTGGCGATCCGCAAATCCTGAAGAACATCAAGAAAGGCGCGACCGTCGAGCGCGCCCGCCAGTTCACCAAGGATTGTCACAAGCTGGGCCTGGTGGTTCACGGCGACTTCATCCTCGGCCTCCCGGGTGAAACTCATGACACCATTAATACGACCATCGCGTTTGCCAAAGAGCTCGATGTCGAGACGATTCAGGTTTCGGTGGCCCACGCTTATCCGGGAACCGAACTCTACGACTACGCAGTGAAAAACGGCTTCATGGTCGGCGACAACAAGATGGTGGATGAGGGCGGTCACCAACTGGCTCACATTCAATATCCCGGCCTGCCCGCCGAAGAAATCCTCGAGTCCGTGCACCGCTTTTACGACGAATATTATTTCCGGCCCAAGGCGGTATTCCGCATCCTGCGAAAGGCGGCGTTCCACGCCGCGGACCGTAAACGCTTGTATCATGAGGCCAAAGCCTTCTTGAAAGTACGCTCAATGCGCACAAAATGGGTCAAGGACAAACGCGAGAAAGACGATTCCGCTGCCGCAGTTGCACCGGCAAAAGCCTAATGTTGGCGCGGGCGTCCTCGCCCGCGCAGGCTCACACGAAAGTTCAGAGTTCGAAGAGCCCGCTCAGGAAAACAAAAGTGTGACCTTTCGCAAGTATCTGGTGCTGGCTGGCGTGACGCTGTGTGCGTCTATCGGCGATTCGTTGCTCTCGCGGGGCATGAAGCAGCTGGGCAACATTTCTCTGCATCACCTTTCTGATTTAATTCTGGCCGTGACCAATCCCTCCGTCGCTCTGGGCATTTTGCTCTTGCTGGGATTCTTCGCTTCCTACATGACCGCCCTTTCCTGGGCCGATCTTACCTACGTTCTTCCTGCGACTTCTCTGGGCTATGTCCTGCTTACGCTGATTGCGAAGTTTTTTCTGCACGAGACCGTAACCACCTCGCGCTGGATTGGCGTTCTTCTGATCTCGGCCGGTGTGGGATTCGTTACCCAAGGCCCGGCATTGACTCACCATCCCGCAAAAGCTCACGAAACAGCATACGAAGCGGCGACAGCGAGACGCGAGCCATGAAACAAGCGTATACGTGGAGTGCGATTGCGGCCATCGTGCTCGCTTCGACCACCGGTGACGTTCTGCTCTCCCGCGCCATGAAGCAGGTAGGAGACGTGGGTGACGTCTGGCGGCGCAGCGGCCTTTGGACGGTGGTTTCAAGAATGCTGCGGAATACAAGCTTCCTGCTCGGCGTTGTTGCCATGACGACGGCCTTTTACAGCCTTCTGTTCGGACTCTCCTGGGGCGACGTTAGCCTGATCGCGCCCGCGTCGGCATCTCTTACCTTTGTGACCAATGCAGTCGCAGCCAAGCTGTTTCTTCACGAACACGTAGACCACCGTCGCTGGATGGCTGCACTCTTGGTGGCGGGCGGCGTGGTGCTCCTCGCCGCGTGATGTTCGATCATCGTCGGTTAACAAGCGGAAGTTGTGTTCCTAGAGCAGTTCGGAAGACATGGCTTTTTCGTGGCGGTTTGCCAAGATGTTTGCTGGCAACTCCGATGCTCGTCGTCGAAGCTATCCGAACAGCCGCATGAATCCAGATGCCGGCAGATTGGGCACCAGAAACGCTGCATCTTTCATTCCCGCGGCTCTGACAATCGATTCCGCCGCTAGGTAGCCACTTCGCACCGCGCCTTCCATGGTGGCGGGCCATCCGGTAGCCGTCCAGTCTCCGGCGAGAAAGATTCTTGGCCAGACTGTCTCCGATCCGGGACGATAGGCGTCTACTCCCGGCTGTGGCGAATAGGTGGCGTGGATTTCCTTAATGACCGTCGACTTTACCAGGATCGCGTCGCGTGCGCCGGGAAAAAATTCACGCAGCTCGGCAACCGCCAGCTCGATGATTTCCGCCCGCGATTTCTCAACCAGAGTCTTCGACGAACTCACGACCAGCTCCACGTAGCTGCCGCTTGCGTTCTGGTCGCGTCCGAGCAATTTCGATTTGTGAAACATCCATTGAATTGTTCGATCCAACAAGACGGCATGTTCGAGATCGGTAATCTGGCGATCGAACCAGAGATGAATGCCGGTAATGGGTGAAGTCTCGAACCGCGCCAGAACTTTTCGCAGCGGCTCCGCAGCCGGGACCTGTGGCAGTAAGCGGGATAGAACATCAAAGGGTACCGCAAGAACAACGTAGTCGAAGCTCGTCTGTTCGCCCGACACCAATAACTTCACATCATCGGACTCAGGCAGAAAAGACTCCACGCTGCTCCGAAGTCGAATCTCTCCGCCACGCGAAGCGATGTAGTCTCCAGCCACACTGTAAAGTTCAGTTAGAGGAACGGTAGGCACTCCCATCCGCCCAGCTGCTGCTGATTTCAAGAATGATTCCCGCACCACTTGCGCGGCATATGGGACTGACATTCGATCAAGATCTTCGTTCAATGCGCTCACCAGCACCGGCTTCCAGAAGCGCTCGATGGCTTGCTTGGTCTGCGCGTGACGGTGCAGCCAGGTCAAGAATGCTTCGCCACAGTCTCGCGGCGCCGCGGTCGCCAGTGCCGCCATGGCCATGCCGATGGCAAGCTTGTCGGACAGGTCCAAACAGGCAGCCCGCAGAAAAGCAGGCGCGTTATGGAACGGCGCAGGCAGCTCCGATGGCGCGATGACCGAGACGCGTCCGCCGGGCTCGAGGAAAGTTAAGCGGTCGTACCAGCGAATCTTGTTTTCGACGCCTAGGCGTTCGTAAAATTGGATGAGATTGGTGCAGCAGCCAAGCAACACGTGCTGGCAATTATCCACCACCTCTCTGGTGCCAGGATGCTGATAGGAAGAAGCCCGCCCACCCAGGTAAGGCCGACGCTCGAAGAGCGTCACGCGAAAGCCGCTGCCAGCAAGGGCGCAACCGGCCGCAAGTCCCGCCAATCCACCTCCGACGACGGCGACTCGGGAACTTTGCAGCAGACGCTCGCTCATCAGGACAAGCGTTTCAGGAAGCCCTTGGCCAGGATGCCAAGCTTCTCGCGCACCGTGAGGCTGACCTTCTCATCACCAGTGAATACGTCATATTGCCGTAGCGCGATCTTGTCGAGCAGACGCTGATAAATGGTCATCAGCACCCACAGCGCGGGCTGACTGTCCTCTTCGACAAGAGGAATCAGTTCATCTCCAGCGCGGTAATACTCGCGAGCGCGATCAGCCTCCATGGCCAGCAGCGGGCGGAACAGTGATGGATCGGAGACAGCGTCCAGAGCCGAAATTGAAATCCCAAATTTGTCCAGATCCTCTTCCGGTAGATAAACGCGGCCCATGCGAGCATCTTCTTTTACATCCCGAATAATGTTGGTGAGCTGAAACGCTATTCCAAGGCGCTCCGCCAGCGGCTCGGCGGCCGGATCGCGATACCCGAACACATGAATGCAAACCAATCCTACGACCGACGCCACTCGATAACAGTATTGATAGAGGTCGTCAAACGTTCGATAGTGAACGCTGAGCGCAAGTGGAATGGGCGACCCGGCTGCAGGCATCTCATCCGCTGTTGGGCCTCCTTCGACATCCATCGCGGTGCCGTAGGCCAACTGATCGAGCAATCCAACCCGAATGTTGTAACGACGCTGTGCATCGGTTAGAGCCAGCAGAACGGGTTCGTCGGTGGGCTGGCCGGATTGGGCGCGGTGAAACGCGTCCAGCCACGCGCTGAGTTTCTGCCTCCGGTCGTACATCGACATGGATTCGTCGTCGGCAATGTCGTCACAGCGCCGCATGAACGCATAAACAGCGCACAGGGCCTGACGCTTCGCGCGCGGCAACACCAGAAATGCGTAGTAGAAATTCTTCGCTGCCGCACGCGTAATGTGCCGGCATACCGAATACGCAACCGCAAGTTGCGATTCAGTGGGCGCGAAGGGTGTGGGAGCGTGCTGCACGGCCGTACTCATGCCCTTTTTCTCCGCAGCTTTCTCCAAGCCACGCCCGCAACCAGCGCCAGTTTGCGTGATTTCGAAATCGAAGGACGCCTGCCCAGTACGTTATATCCCTGGTCTTCGATGGCGTTCAGAATCTCTTGCCCGCCCCGGCTGAACAATTCAATATCGATCGCCAGGTCGCGATCCACCTGCTCGATCAGCGGCAGCCCTCGACGGAACCAATCGCGGGCGCGCTCCACTTCGAAGTGCATCATGTCGCAGAAAGCGGACGTATTCCGCTGTGCCGCGATGTCATCTTCAGTGACTCTGAAGCGCCGCAGGTCTTCAAGCGGAAGATAGATGCGGCCGTTGGCATAGTCCGGGCTCACATCCTGCCAGAAATTCGCCAGCTGCAGCGCAGTGCAAGTGAAATCTGAAAGCGCCTGACGCTCGGCATCCCGGTAGCCGCATACGTAGAGCACGAGATGCCCAACCGGATTCGCCGAGTACCGGCAATAGCCGAGAACCTCCTCGAATGTGGAATAGCGCGAGACTCTTTGATCCTGACGAAACGCAGTCAGCAGATCGACAAATGTCTGCTTCGGAATCTCACACTTGCGAACTGTCTCAGCTAAGGCCACGAACACCGGATGCCGCGGGTTCCCGGCGTAACACGCATCAAGCTCGGCTTCCCATTGGTCAAGCAGCCGCAAAGATGCATTGGCATCGCCGATTTCATCGCCCAGGTCATCCGAGATCCGGCAATAGGCATAGACATTGAAGAAATCCTGCCGTACCCGTTCGGGAAGAAACCAGCTCGCAATCGAAAAATTCTCGTAGTGCGAACGCGCCAGCCGACGACAATACTCCTCCGCACCAGCAAGGCTTGGGGCTTTCTCGGGAATGGCGTAGTCAGGCGGAAGGCTGCCCCACCCCGGCAAGGCGGAGGAAATAGTCTGGGAGTCGCTGGCAATCGATGACATGGTTAATTTCAATGTAGGCGCGGGCGTCCACGCCCGTGCGGCCATCGTAAACAAATCCCGGCTCAGTGCCCAGGGATGATCGCGGTCTTGATATCGCCGTTGCGGTTCAGCATGTGATGGAAAACCTGCTGCAGCCGGGAAAGTGGTGCTTCGCCGGTAATGTAATCGGTCGAACGAATCTTCTTTTCGGCGATCAGCGCGAAGGCTCGGCGCACAGTCTCCGGCGTGTGATGGAAGGTGGCTTTCAGCGTGACCTCCGAATAGTGCAGCCGGTTGGTGTCGAGCTGCACTTTAGTGCCGCTGGCGCAACCGCCAAAGAAGTTCACCGTTCCGCCTTTGCGCACCATATCGATGGCCATCTCCCAGGCTTCCGGACGTCCCACCGCCTCGATCACCACATCACTGCCGCGCTTCTCAGGGGAAAGCATCCGCACCGCTTCGACAGGATCCTTCACCTTAGTGATTTGTACTACGTCATGTGCGCCCATGTGTTTCGCGGCTTGCACTTGAGCGTCGCGCTTCACCACAGAAATCACATTGCAGCCAACCGCCTTAGCCACTTGCACGAACATCAGGCCAATGGGGCCACCTCCAACCACAGTGACGGTGTCGCCAATCTCCACACCGGTTTCGTGCAACCCACGAAGAACGCAAGCCAAAGGCTCAACCATCGCGGCTTCTTCGTAGCTCACATCGGGCGGGATCGCCAGCATGTTGATCTCAACAATTCGCCGCGGAATGCGAATGTACTCCGCATAAGCCCCATTGTTGAACAACAGATCTTCGCAAAGATTGGCCTGATGTTTGGAGCAGTAGAAACACATCTGGCAGGGCGCGGAGTTCAACGCCACCACCCGCATTCCTTTTTTGAAGGCGCGGACTCCCGGGCCAACTTCCTCGATCACTCCCGCTAGCTCATGCCCGAACAGCGCGGGAGGAACGATCATGCGCGCGTGGTATCCGCGCTGGTATACCTTGAGATCCGTCCCACACGTCAGGGCGACTTGCACTTTCACCAACACTTCACCATCGCCCACGCGGGGAATGGGAACTCGCTCGATTTTTACGTCCTCTTTGCCATAGAGGACCGCTGCTGTCATCTTTCCGTTCAATTTCTATTTCCTTCCCACGAACTGCCCGCTTGAATCACAATCTTCATCGAATCCGGCTGGGGATGCGCCGCCAGCTTCAAAGCTTCCACACTGTCCGACAAAGAAAAGCGGTGACTGATCAAACCTTCCAAATCCATCTCGCGGCTCATGACGAACTGAACCGAATCTTTCTGCAGTTCGACCGACGCGCTATACGATCCCAACAATCTTTTCTCGTCCACACAGATCGCGGCTGGATCAATCGTAGCCTCGCCGCGAACCGTCTGCGCGAACAGCAAAACCCGGCCGCCCGGACGCACCGCATCCATGGCGGTCCGAATTAAACCGTTACCACCTACGGCAACAATCGCTGCGTCGGCGCCCCGACCTTCGGTCTGTTCCCTGACCGTTTTCACAGTGTCGGCGCGCGAAGCATCGATCCCATTCTCTAATCCGAATCTTTTAGATATTGTAAGCCTCTGAGGATACAAATCGGAAGTTACTACTGTAGCCCCAGACCGTTTTGCTAATGTACTCAACATGATGCCGATGGGCCCCTGTCCAATAACTAGAACACTCTCGCCGGGCATAAGTTGCAGCGTTTCAATCCCCTTCATGCAGGTGTTCACGGGTTCGACGAAGCAGGCTTGCTCAAATGAGATTCCGTCCGGGATGCGGACTGTGCCGTGATCAACGATCCAAGCCATCACCCGAACATATTCGGCGAATCCTCCGCCTGAAGGTTCGAAGCCCGCGGTACAACCGACTTTCTTGTAGGTCTCGCATTGGGCAAAGGTTTTGTGGCGACAGTAGTAGCACTCGCCGCATGGAATGTGATGGAACACGACCACACGATCGCCCGGCTTAAACTGGTTGACTCCCTGACCCGCTGCGGCAACCACTCCCGAGGTTTCGTGCCCGAAGATGCGTGGCGCCGAGTGCGAACCGCTGGAGATTTTCTTGAGATCGGTTCCGCAGATGCCGCAAGTGTGCACCCGGATTAGCAATTCACCTGCCCCGATCTTCGGCACCGGGACGGTTTCCACCCGAACATCGTTCACCCCGCGATAAACCGCAGCCTGCATCGTGGTCGGGATCGCCCGCTTTATATCTTCGATCGTAAATTGTCCAGCCATTGCCATGAATTCTTGCTCGCAATCCTAAACACCCTGTCATCCCGAGCGCAGTCGAGGGACCTTGCGTTTCAGCGTCAGTCGAATGCCTTGGATATTGGATGCAACTCCGGCCCCGAAACCTCTGATTTCTCCGGCTCTTGGATGTACCGCTCCAGCTCAGCGCAGAGTGCCCGTGATGCTTTCGCACCATTTGTTGCAAGTTGGATTACCCGTGGCCAAATCCACGGGCGCACGGCGAAAAATATCGCAAATCTTCCCGTCTTAAATTGACCGTTCTCATCCACGAAGCGATCCATCGCCGGCATACGAAAGCCGCTCTCATCCGAGATTGCCTTCACTGCCATAAAGCCCACACCTCGCGCCTGCGCTCCTCGCGCCACGGCAGCGGCTTCCATATCGACCGCCTGCGCCCCGTATGATTCCGCTAACTTCGCCTTCTGCTCTAGGCCCGCAACCGTAGCGGCGCTAACCAGCACGCCATGCCCTGTGGCCATTTCCGTGCGGCTGCCGTCGCGGGCATCAAGCACGCGGCCTGGTGCGAAGATGTCTCCCACTTTCAACGTCGGATCGAGCGCCCCAGCGAAGCCCACAGAAAGAATAACCGTGGGATGGTACAGCGCGAACGCAGCCTCGGTTGCCCGGCGAGCCGCTTCCGCCCCGATCCCACCGCACACCACCACAACGCGCCCGTTCTCGAAGAACCTGAAACGTCGCCCCTCGTAATCCCGCTCAACTTTGTTCCAGCGCTTGACCAGCGGTCTTACCTCGCGTTTCAAGGCGGCTACCATCGCGACTTTGGCCGAGTTGGGCATCTTCAGCCTTGCGGCGCATATCCATTCGCCACAAACCATTCCGCCGCCCGCCGCAGCGCGTCGTCCACCGGAACCACCTTCCAGCCCAGTTCGCGTTCAGCCTTCGCGCACGATACAAACATCTTCTTCCGCCCCATGCGCACCGCGTCAATCGTCGCTCGCGGCTCCCGGCCTAGAATGCGTCCGGTCACAATTTCATCCACCACGCCAGTCGCCAGCGCCAGTACGTAAGGCACTTTCACCTTGGGCGATGGCAATCCGGTAATCGCCGCCAGCTTATCGAGAATCTGTTTCAACGTCAGATTCTCTCCGCCGAGAATGTAACGCTCCCCGCTTCTTCCCTTTTCCAGCGCAGCCACATGGCCGCGAGCACATTCCCTCACATCCAACAAATTCAACCCTGTATCCACGTAAGCGGGAAACTTCTTTTTCAGGAAGTCTACGACAATGCGCCCCGTGGGCGTGGGCTTAATGTCCTGCTCGCCGACCGGCGTACTGGGATTCACCACCACCACATCCATCCCGGTGCGCCCCGCCTCGAGCGCAACCTCTTCAGCCATAAACTTCGACCGTTTGTAGTGGCCGATCATGCCGTCGAGTGCAACTGGAGAATCCTCGTCCGCCGGATGACCGTTCGAAGTAAATCCCATAGTCGCGACGCTCGACGTGTACACCACGCGTCGCACATGATTCTTCCGCGCGGCTTGGAGAATCGCCCGCGTACCTTCCACATTCGCGCGGTACATCTGCTCCGGATCGCGCACCCAAAGCCGGTAGTCAGCTGCGACATGGAAAACCACGTCGCAGCCTGCCATCGCCTTCTCAACGGATTCCGGATCGCGCAGATCGCCCACGACCCGATCCGCTTTTAACCCCTGAATATTTCTCGGATCGCTACTGGAGCGAATCAGCAACCGCAGGTCAGCACCCTGCTCGGCCAGGACGCGGGCCACATGACTGCCCACGAAACCGGTTGCACCTGTGACAAAAGCTAGCATTTGGCAATTAGCATTTAGCCAAGCTGCGTTTCGTCCAAAGGCCTTGGGCAATGCTATTCAGAGACTAAATGCTAAGTGCCAAATGCTAAGTGCTTCTTCTGCTATTCCAGCTTCTCGGGCTGCAGCGAAATATCGGTCGCCCCCGCCGCTTTCTTCTCCCAATAATGCCGCACCCAGTTTTCCCAACTCTTGCCCGCAGCCATATCGCGCCCGGTAAATGCCAGGGCAGAAATATCTGCGTAGGAAATCTTTATCCTCGGAGAACCATCTTTCGGCAACAACCGCACGAAGCTGTCGGCGAGCCCGCTTCCCGGATTTCGCGAATCGACGCCGCGATCGAAAATGTAGCCTTCAATCTTCGAGCCGTCTTTTCGCGTGATCGAGACATCGCCGCGATAATCAAAAGCTTGCTCGAGCGCCTTGCGGAGGTCTTCCTCATTGGCCAGCGACGGCACCGATCCTTCAAGCTTTTCGTGAAGCGTTCCCGGAACCAATTCGAGCGAGTTCGGGTCCGGAGCAGCGGAAGGACCGTGCCCAGCTTCCCGCCCGCTCAAACTCGCGTCTCCTCGCCCGCCCGCTCGCCCGCCGAAGCCTCGATCTGCACCAAAGGATTGACAGCATGTGCCGTCTGCGCAGCCTCATCCAGCAGCCTTAGAGCTGAAGCATCTTCATATCCGCCAAACATGCGCGCCTTCACTTCTTGCCACATGCCACCTACCGAACCAAACAAATCGTTCACCGCGGACGCCTCGTATCCACTGTGCACCATGCAATTCGCGCACTTGGGATTGCCCGACTCGGTCCCGTAATTTTCCCACGCGGTCGTCTCCAGCAATTCGGCGAAGCTGTCCGCGTAACCGTCTTGCAGCAGATAGCAGGGCTTCTGCCATCCGAAGACATTGTAGGTCGGCATTCCCCAAGGCGTGCAGGCGTACTCGCGCTTGCCCATCAGGAATTCAAGAAACAGAGCCGACTGGTTGAAGCGCCACTTCTTGCTGCGATTGGAAAGCATGGCGCGAAACAGCCGCCGCGTGCGAGCCCGCCCCAGAAAGCGTTGCTGATCTGGCGCCTTGTCGTAGGAGTATCCCGGCGAAAGCATCATGCCTTCGACGCCCAATTCCATCATTTCGTCAAAGAAGGCGCGCACGCTCTTCGGATCGGCTCCATCAAACAATGTCGTATTCGTGGTCACGCGGAAACCGCCGTCCAGCGCGGCTTTGATCCCGTCGATGGCCTTGTCGTATCCGCCTTCCAGACAAACTGAAAAGTCGTGATGCTCCCGCTGTCCATCCATGTGGACGGAAAAAGTCAGATATTTGCTGGGCTTGAATAGATGGATTTTTTCTTTGAGCAGCAACGCATTGGTGCAGAGATAAATATATTTCCTGCGCGCCACCAACCCTTCGACAATCTCCCCAATCTGGGGATGCAATAAAGGCTCGCCTCCAGGGATAGAAACCGTTGGCGCACCGCATTCGTCAACCGCGCGGAAACATTCCTCGGGAGTAAGTTGGGACTTCAGCACGTGAGCCGGATACTGAATCTTCCCGCAACCCGCGCACGCCAGATTGCAGCGGAACAACGGCTCCAGCATCAGCACCAGCGGATACTGCTTGCGTCCCTTGATTTTCTGATTGAGGACGTAAGTCGCCGTCGTCCACATCTGAGAAATTGGTACTCCCATTCGCCTTCTCTCCCGTTCCGCCCTAATCCACCAATCTTGTCATTCCGAGGTGCGAAGCAACGAGGAATCTGCTTTTCGCCCGCCGGCCACTCGAACTATCCAATCCGGCGCACACCCGTTCCCTGCGCAGCCCCCACCATCGCTTTCGCGTAAGTGGTCAACGCGATCAGCGGGAAGTATTGCCGGTACAACGTATAAGTCAGATAGAACACTCGCGGGAAACCTGTGCCCGTAGTCTGCGGCTCATCCCATCCGCCATTCTTTTTCTGCGTGCGCAACAAAGAGGCAATGCCGCGAGCCACCGAATCGCTGCGCGTATCATTCGCCGCCAGCAACCCCATCACTGCCCAGGCGGTCTGCGAGGGCGTGCTCGGTCCCACGCCACGCGTGTTGGGGTCGTCATACGAACCGCAAGTCTCGCCCCAACCTCCATCAGGATTCTGCACCATGCGCAGCCACTCCGCGCCTTGCTGCACATAGGGCTCATGGTGATCGATGCCCATCGCTTCCAGCCCGCGCAGTACCTGCATGGTGCCGTAAATGTAGTTTACGCCCCAGCGCCCGAACCACGATCCATCGGGCTCCTGCTCTTCGCGAATGAACTTCAGCGCCTTCTTGACCCGCAGATCATTCTTGTCGTATCCATACGACGCCAGCATCTCGAGAATTCGGCCCGTAATGTCCACCGTCGGTGGATCCAGCATGGCGTTGTGGTCGGCGAAAGGAATGTGCTCAAACACCATGCGCGTGTTGTCCTTATCGAACGACGCCCAACCGCCCGATTTGCATTGCATCGAGAAGATCCAGTCAATGGCCCGCTGCACAGACTCGCGCTGATAGCGGCCATTAGGATGCTCCACTTGACCCAGCGCCAAGCAAACCATCGCGCTGTCGTCAACATCAGGATAAAACTCGTTATTGAACTCGAAGTACCAGCCGCCCGGTTCGCCTTTCTTATTCTTCACTTTCCAATCGCCGACGGTGCGAACCTGCTTCTGCAGAATCCAATCGGCGCACTTGATCATTCGTGGATCATTGGCCGGAACACCGGCCTCGCCCAGCGCAAACATCGCATAAGCCGCATCCCATATGGGCGACATGCAAGGCTGCATGCGGAAAGTATCGTCTTCTTCGATCCCGAGCTTTTCGAATTCATCCAGTGCACGGATGAATTGTGGATCATCCAACGAGTACCCCAGGCAGCGCAACGCTATAATCGCGTTCAGCATCGATGGATAGATGGCGCCCAAGCCGTCGCTCATCTCGAAGCGCTCCAGCATCCACTGCTCCGCCCGCTTTAGCGCCAGCCAGCGCAGCGGACGGACGTGTACCATCTCGAACCAATGCGTCATCCGGTCGAGCACCAAAAAGAAGTTGCGCCACGAAATCAGCTTCTTCGACCAGTGCAAGCGCATGCGCGACTTGTCACGCCCGCCGACGAATAATTCCTCTACTCCCATGTCATCCGGAATTTTCTTGAACGGCTTTTTCGCGTAGCAAATCGAAAGCGGCACCAGAATCGCCCGCGACCACGAAGAAATTTCGTAAATATTGAACCAGAACCAGTTGGGAAACAGCACAATCTCCGGCGGAATCGCGGGCACCGCGTCGTAATCGAACTGCCCCAGAAAGCACAGATAAATCTTGGTGAAAGTGTTGACCTCAGTCACTCCACCCATCTCAAGAATTCTCTTCCGCGCCCGCACCAGCGCTGGGTGGTCTGGTTTGTAACCGGTCAACTTCAGCGCAAAGTAAGCTTTTACGCTGGCCGACAGGTTGGACGGGGCGTCCACATAGATGCCCCAGCCGCCGTCTTCGTTTTGGTGTTGCAGAATCCAATTGCAGCACTTCTGAAAACGCACGGGATCGCCCGTGCCCAGCAGCGTGTGCAGGAGAATATAGTCGGATTCTAAAGTCGTGTCGGCGACCAACTCGCCGCACCAGTAGCCCTCTTGATGTTGCTGGGAGAACAGGAATTTACGCGCGCCATCGACGGCGGCTGCGACCCGGCTGGAGAGGTCATCGATTTTTCCAAAGCGCAATTGCGGCGCACTCGAGGCCGAAAACGGGGGGGAGGTTTCGTCCATATTTGTTTCTTTACTCCGCATTAACCGCGCTGGGGGCGCTGGCAATCGCCTCCACAATCTCCGGAGGCAAGCCAAAGCGCACATTCTCGGGCATGACTTCGACTTCCTGCACATTGCCGAAGCCCTTGCTGCTCAAAAACTGCACCACTTCCTCCACCAGGCATTCCGGAGCCGAAGCGCCCGCCGTCAAAGCAATCGTCTTCACGCCTTCCAGCCACTCCGACCGGATGTTCTGGAAGCTATCAATTAGATGCGAGCTCGTGCCCAGGTTGCGCGCCACTTCCACCAGCCGATTCGAATTCGAGCTGTTATCCGAACCCACGACGAGCAGCAGATCCGCATCCGAGGCCACATGCTTCACCGCAACCTGACGGTTCTCCGTGGCATAGCAAATGTCCTGCGCCGCCGGTCCCTTAATATTCGGAAACCTCGCCCGCAGGGCGGCAATAATGTCCTTCGTCTCATCAAGACTCAGCGTGGTCTGGGTCAGGTAAGCCACGCGATCAGGATTCGGCACGGTCAGTGACTTCACCTGATCCGGCGAGCCCACCACCTGCGTCACCACCGGAGCCTCGCCCAGAGTCCCAATCACTTCGTCATGGTCGTGGTGTCCGATCAGGATGAGCGAATAGCCTTCCTTGGCAAACTTGACCGCCTCCACGTGAACCTTCGTGACCAGCGGACAGGTCGCATCAATCACCCGCAAATTCCGCGCCGCGCTGGCCTCCCGCACCTCCGGCGAAACTCCGTGAGCGCTGTAAATCACCCGCTCGCCCGGCGGAACTTCGTCCACGCTGTCAACAAAGATCGCACCTTTGCCTTGCAGCTCTTCAACCACAAAACGGTTGTGCACGATCTCCTTGCGGACATAGATCGGCGGCCCGAAAGCCTCCAGGGCAATCCGGACAATATCAATCGCCCGCACCACCCCGGCGCAAAATCCCCGGGGCTTCAATAAAAGCAGCGTCTTGCCATTTCTAGTAGGCACGATAGGGTTCCTGTAAGGGTACACTTCTCCACTATGGTTTATCTAATTAGCCTACCGGAAAGAACCAATTTGGTCAACGTAAGCCCAAGAACTGCATAGGATTAGCAGTAATCGGCGATTAGCCGCAGCGAACGGAGATGACTCGTCGATCGTGTGGGACGGACACTCCTGTCCGCCGCCTTTGCAGGATGTCTGTCCTAACCTCAAAACCCCAAATCCGCGATTCAGCCAAAATCTTGTCAAGCCCCCCAGACACCCATTTTCCTCGCAACCCGCTCATTCCACAAGGAAAATAAAGTTGAAAAGCATGGCATAGTTACCCTATTCAACCTGCTATTCTAAAAGAGTAGGTACTATTCAGGCGCGGGTTTCATACCCCGCGCCTTTTTGTTTGCGCGCGATCCTGCGGGCATGTCCGGCCAGAAAATCCCGAACATAAGACCCAGGAGAAAAAGACAGGAGCAGCCTAGCGCCTTTCCTTACCCGTGCCATGAAAAATCAATCCGAACTTCGTTCCCGGAAAAACCACAAACCACCAACCCGCAAACGCCTGGGAGAACTGGCCGAACTGGCCTTCATGAGCAAGGCAGCCAGCCTCGGCTTCGGAGTCGCCAAGCCTTATGGAGACAGCGAACGCTTCGACTTCATCCTGAGCCGCGACGGCCACCTGTGGCGCGTGCAAGTAAAGTCCACTCGCACCGCCAAGCGCGGTGTCTACGAGATAAGCGCGCACGGTAGCTGGGGATCACGACATTTACACCAAGGACGAAATCGATCTCATCGTCGCCTACGTCGTCCCCAAGAAGGTCTGGTACATCATCCCCATCGAAGCCACCCGAGGCCGCAAGCGCCTCTGCCTCCATCCCAACGTCCCCCGCAAAGCCTGCTACAAATACGAAAAGTACCGCGAGGCCTGGTGGCCACTGCAGCCCTGACCGATCGTGTAGGGCGGACACTCCTGTCCGCTCCCTTTGCCCTTCGAATTCAAACGAAGGGTGCCGCATCTTTCGCCCCTTCTGCCGAGGGTGGGAAACTTGAATCTCAACCGACAACCGTACACCCACTCAACCCAAGCCACCAACCGAGAACCAGAACCACGGACCGAGAACGGACCTCATCGCAAACGACCACCACGCCACAAATCAGCCCTGGAGGGGTGGGATAAATTATGCTTACCAGGCCCGCTTGACCCCGTACCCGTCGAACACTACGTCGTTGCTCACAATCGTCAAATTCTCGGCCAGCGCTTGAGCGATCAGCATACGGTCGAACGGATCCTTGTGCGGCCCCGGCAGCAACCCAGCCCGAATCCCGTGTTCCGCGCTCACCGCCAGAGTTTCAAATCGTTCGCGTGCGAGATAGGCGCTGAAATCGTGAGCCAGGTCGATGGCAATCGGAAGCTTTCCCAAGCGGACTTTCGTGGCAATTTCCCAGGCGGAAGCGGCGCTTACCAGAACATCGTTGCTTTTGTTGGCGATAAGTTTGCGCGCAGAACGCGGCAGAGAGGGATTCTCTTCCAGCCACCATAACAGGGTGTGGGTATCGAGCAGAAGGCGCATTTCGCGCTATTCCCAGCGCTCCAGTTCGTCCGGCGGCAAAGGTTCAAAGAACTCAGGACCGACATGAATCTTTCCCTTCAAGGCACCGGGTTTGCGATTGCCCCGCGAATCCTCGATCGCCACCAGCCGCACAACTGGCTTCGAGCCGCGCGCGATGACAATTTCCTCTCCGCGGCAAGCCTTTTCAATCAGCCGGGAGAGCTGAGTCTTTGCTTTGTGAATGGTGATGGTTTCCATGTCCAGTTCGTTTAGCTAATTAATGTTAGCTAATGCGGGACCGCTTGTCAACGCGCAGTCTCCGAGCAAGCCTGAAGGACCGTCTTGGTATGATGCAGGCGCTGTGAAGTCAGAAGCGGCAAAGCGAAAAAGGTTCCCAGAGATGAGTGAACCAGCCATCTGCTTACTTTTGCAGAGCTTCTAAATCGTCGAGCCAGCGCTGATACTTGCGCGCTCGCCCGAGATTCAGCGGCACCGACCAAATGCCAAGAAGTATGAAAACCGCCAGCATCGCGTCATAGTCTCGTGCGTCCGCTGGTCGAGCGATTGCTCCGCCGACACAAAACAGAATGAAACTAGGAAGGCTGACTGCCAGCCGCGACCAGAACCAGAGGCCGCGGTGGAAATCACGTTGCCGCTCCAGTTCTGTCCGATAGAAACCCGCCCAGGCTGCCGAATCATTCTCCAGTGGCGATGCGCCAGCGCGCCGCGCGTATATCTGATAGGCCATATAGAGCATGGAAACTGCCACGAGCCCGGATCCAACTCGCTGCATCGATCCCGGAAGCGTAAAAATAAACCCGATGTAGGCCACAAACACGATCGTCGTTGCCACGCAGCCGTTGCGTGTCCTCACCCGAATGCGATTGACCAGGCATTGCGCCGCCCGAGGAACACCCGACAAGTCAGCCAGCGGAACATGCTGGCGTTTGAACAGAATCCGCGTGCTACCCAGCGCCCACCACAACGCAGCCCAATCATTCTCGATGAAGTCCATCTCCCGCGACATGGCGGTGACCCAGTCGCGCGTTCCCGGCGCAGCGTGGCGAGCCGCCGCGTCCAATACTTTCAAAGCCAATCTTCGAATCATTGTCATTCGAATCGTGGTCATGAGTGTTTCACCCCACTGAACGCCGGTTGCGCCAAACGACGCCTCACCGGCGAAGGCGCATGCTCCCGCGCATACGCGACTCCATCGGCAGTCAATTTATACATATGGCGCGGAGGCTTGCCGGCTTCAGGCGTCTCCCACCGCGTAGCCAGCAGCTTCCGTTCCGCCAGACGCATAAGAATGGGATACAAGGTTCCAGACTTCAATCCCGTATTCCGGCTGATGTCGTATCCGTATTTCCAGTCATGCGCACCATGCAGAAATTCAGCCAGCACGATGGATGTCTGAGGAGACTTGCGCAGTTTCATGGGGCAAGTCTACATATATAGATATAAGTTGTCAAGCACTGGGACTCCTACCAAACCCGCTTCACATCGTATTGATCGAGAACTGCGTCGGCGCTCAGAATCGGCACATTCAGCGCCTGCGCCTGAGCCACCAGCAATCGATCAAAAGGGTCGCGATGATGCAACGGCAACAAACCCGCGCGGATCGCGTGTTCCATGCTGATCGGCAACTCCTCGAAGCCTTCTTCCTCGATGTACCGGGGCAGTTCCGTTGTAAGCGAGAGTGCATCGAACTTCCCAAGATTCACCTTGATCGCCAACTCCCATGCAA
>Ga0207044_1045_pt1 | contig 24813 bp, 17 predicted proteins | sample Alteio_BWMinCont_68_FD_153300 | JGI IMG/M metagenome (GOLD analysis project Ga0207044, IMG submission 153300) | Enriched cells from forest soil in Barre Woods Harvard Forest LTER site, Petersham, Massachusetts, United States -... | ecosystem: Environmental > Terrestrial > Soil > Temperate forest >... | reverse complement strand
TCGCCACCAAACTGAGTGACGCCGTAAAATACGCCGCTTGAGTCACGGGTCAGACCCCACCGCGGGGAAGTACCCTCGGGACCTTCGGGGAACGTGTAAAGCGTCGAAAACTTGCCAGCCGGGCTGATTTTGAAGATGGTTCCCCCGTTGCCCGCCACGTAGCTGCCGCCGGTCTCGCCGTAAACGTTACCCGCTTGATCGGCGATCAAATCCTGGGGGAATCCTCCATCAGCTTGAGCGGTAAACCTGTGCAGGATCGTCTCCTTGCCGGCCAGGGTGATTTTGAAGACCACGCCGCAGCCCAAGGTGCCATCGCAACCGGAGACGCCGCCGAAGCTAGCAGAACCGTAGAGGTCACCGTTCACCAACACCAATCCAAGCTCGGCCTGCCCCTGGTTCTGAGAGCCGTCTGTGCCGCCCTTGAAGGCATGCAAAACCTTCAACTTTCCATCTTTCTTCAGCTCGAACACAGTTCCGCAACTACACGTGGGATTGCCACCACTCGACGTGATTCCGTAGAGGTTGCCGGCGCTGTCGCTAATTAGGCGGCCAATGGGAATTCCGCCGTCGGATTGGCCAGTGAAACTGTAGAGAACGGTTTCTTCTCCCTTTGCATTCAACTTAAACACAACGCCTCGGTTATAGGTTGGGCCGCCGAATTGGGTCGTACCGTAAAAGTTGCCCTCGGAGTCACTGATTAGACCTCCGTTGGGAGCGCTTCCATTCTTGAAGTCGAAGGAGAAGACTACCTTGAAAGTGCTAGCGAACGAACTGGCTGCTGTGAGAATTGCAATGATCAAAAGCGAGAGACGTAATTTCATGGGTATCCCTAGTGTCCTTTCCGAACCCGCGACAGTATATACCCGTTGCTGGGCTTGGCTTTTGGAGGAAACAAAACTTTACAAAACTGAGCGACAGGAGAAAAATTCGTCTTGAAAATGACTCACGTCTTGACCATTTGCGAGAGAAGTTCCAGATTCGCAGTTCAGGTTGCAGTTGGATTCTGCGAAAATGATGCAACGGTCTAGGACGGCAGACAAACCTTTTACATCCTATGCTCCAGCCGCAGAGCGGCGGCATGCCAATAGCCTTAGCGCCGGGAATGCAGGGTGCGACAAACCGAGTCCGCTTCTACGAACGAAACGTTCGTAAAAGGTCGCCCGCCGTTATGGCGAGATCCGCGGACAGTTGTTTGAATTCCTCTGCCGAAACGCTAAAACCGTCCCAAATTGGGTTACAAAATACCACATCGACTATTCCAAAAAGCATACCCCCGCTATGACTTGGCCTCTATAATATTGGAAGCCGTTGTATCAAGGCGTCTTAGAGGCGACACTGTGCCCCCTCTGATGGCAGTGAAAATGCAGAACAAGCAGCAAGGTGTTTTGTCCCTGCGGGCGGCGGAGCCTGTGCGGCGCATGAACAGGGATTTTCAAATCCGATTTACGGCCATTCTGCTGGCCTTGCTAACCACCGCTGCCGTGGTTTATGCCGGCTACAACTTTCAAGCCGAGAATCAATTCCAGGTTCCAGACGACGGAGTGTGGTGGGTCGAGCATCAAGGCCGGCTTACTGCTGATCGCGTCGAGACTGGCGGCGCTGGCACTCGCGCCGGCGTCAAGGTCGGGGATCAGCTTACCGCCATCGATCAGCACGCGGTAAATACTACGGCTGCTAGAACCCGCGAACTGTATCGCGTGGGAGCGTGGTCAAAGACCACTTACTCCCTGGTACGGCAATCGGTCCCGGTGGATGTGGTGCTGATTCCGGTTCCGGCGGAGCGGTCGCAATACAACTGGCTGCGACTGATTGGCCTTATCTATCTTGGGATCGGGCTCTACGTATTGCTGCGGCGTTGGACCGCGCCAGGCTCGACCCAGTTTTACATCTTCTGTCTGGTTTCGTTCATTTCCTATTCGTTCCACTACACCGGGAAGTTTAACGGGTTCGACTGGACGATTTACTGGGGCAACGTGGTCGCTGGTCTGCTTCAGGCGGCTCTGTTTCTGCATTTTGTGCTGACCTTTCCGGAACGGCATTGGTTCGTTCGCAAGCATCGCTGGGTAATCTTTGCGATTTACATTCCGGGGCTGCTGCTGTTGAGCATCCACATTCTGGCAGTCTGGTTCCTGAAAGCCACCGAGGTGCTGCGCTGGAACCTGGACCGTTTGGAGATGGGTTGTCAGGCCCTGTTCTTTGTCGCTGCGGCTGGAGTGCTGCTCTACAACTACCGCCGGGCAAGCACGCCGATCCTCCGGCAACAGTTGAAGTGGGTAACTCGGGGTACGATTCTCGCCATCACGCCGTTCACCCTGTTCTATGTGGTTCCCTATCTGACCGGGACGCTGCCCACGGCGGCGATGAAAACCTCCGTGTTGTCGCTGGGAATCCTGCCGCTTACTTTCGGTTATGCCATCTTCCGCTACCGCTTGATGGACGTGGATCTGATCTTCAAGCGCGGCATGGTGTATACGCTGGCCGCAGGCGCAATTGCGGGCGCATATTTTGCCGTGGTAGCAGGCGTGGCCGAACTTGTCCATCTGCAGATACCCAGTTCTGGACCGCTGGGGCTGGTGCTGGCCATTGTTGTGACGGCGCTGCTGTTTGATCCGGTGCGGAAATGGATCCAAGGGCGCATCGACCAGGTCTTCTACCGCACGGGCTACGATTACCGGAAAACCCTGATCGAGTTTGGCCGGGAACTGAGTTCGGAAACCGATCTGGACAAAATGCTGAGTGCCGTAGTGGATCGATTATCCCGGACGCTGCTGGTGGACCGCATGGCCGTCTTCGTGTCCGAGGGGGAGACGTCTCAGCAATTCGTGGTCGCCAAGTCGTTTGGCATGACGCAGACGAGTGGCTTGGATTTGAGCTTCCTGGGCACGCCCCGGCCGGAGGACGCAGTCGGCCATTTGTTCTTTGACAACACTCACCAGGTTCCACGAGAGACGGTGAATGCGCAGCAAGCCATCGCCAAGCTTGATCTGAACTATTACATTCCCTGCCGCGCCCAGAAGCACACCATCGCTGTGCTGGGATTAGGCAAGACTGTGGAAGGGGATTTTCTGACCAGCGAAGATGTGGAGTTGCTGGAGACGTTGGCGGGCTATCTGGGAATCGCCGTTCAGAACGCCCGCCTGTATGCCTCGCTGCAGCAGAAAGTTGCCGAGTACGAACGCCTCAAAGACTTCAACGAAAATATCGTGGAGTCGATTAACGTGGGTGTACTGGCGGTGGACCTGGCGGACCGGATCGAGTCCTGGAACTCGCAAATGGAAGTGATGTACGCGCTACCCAGATGGCAGGCGCTGACCAGATCTCTGGGCGATGTTTTCCCGCCGGCATTTGTAGAAGAGTTCTACCGAGTCCGACGGAATCCCGGCATTCACAATCTGTACAAATTCCGCCTGGGGACGCCTACCGGAGAGAGCCGGGTGGTCAACGTCGCCATCGCGCCTCTGGTCACGAAAGACTTCAGCGTAATTGGTCGTCTGATTATCATGGACGACATTACCGAGCGGGTTGAGCTGGAAGCGCAGCTTTCGCAAGCCGACAAGCTCTCATCCATCGGGCTACTGGCCGCGGGTGTGGCGCACGAGGTGAACACGCCGTTGGCGGTCATCTCGTCTTACGCGCAGATGTTGTCGAAGCAAGTTCAAGGTGATCCGCAGAAGGGCGCGCTTTTGGAAAAGATCACGCGCCAGACCTTCCGCGCGTCCGAGATCGTCAACAACCTGCTGAACTTTTCACGCACTAGCGGCACCGAATTCACCGCAATCGATATCAACAAAATCATCTCGGATACACTGGCGCTTCTCGAGCACCAGTTCAAGGTCACAAAAATCAAAGTGCAGGACGAGCGGAGTTCGCAGATCCCGCTGATCACTGGAAACGCGGGTCGGCTGCAGCAGGTGTTCCTGAACTTATTCCTGAATGCAAAAGACGCGATGAGCAATGGCGGTACGCTGCGCATCACCACCACTAATGGCGAAAGCGTCGGCGTAATGGTCTCGGACACGGGCTCCGGCATTGCACAGGAACACATCCACCGGATTTACGATCCATTCTTTACTACCAAGACGGCGCCGAGGGAAGGCCAGGCGCGGGGGACGGGTCTCGGGTTGTCGGTGACTTACGGCATTATTCAAGAACACGCCGGGAAGATTCGAGTGGAGAGTCGATCAGGCCAAGGCACAACATTCTATCTTGATTTCCCTTTGACAAAGAAGGCTGTAAATGTCTGAAGCAGCGGTGATCGTGCGACAAACCTCGGGGGAAGCTTCGTTGCCAACGGCGGGCTCAGTGTTAATCATCGACGATGAAGCCGCGATCCGTGAATCGCTGGAAACGCTGCTGGAACTCGAAGGCTACGGAGTGGAATCCGCCGCCAGCGGCGAAGAGGGGTTGGCCCGCATTGGCGAACGAAGCTTTGATCTGGTCCTGCTCGACCTGGCGCTGCCCGATCGCAACGGCATGGACCTTTTAGCTGAGATCCGCCTGCAGGATCCGGGGCTCTCGATCATTATGGTCACCGCCTACGGAACGGTGGAAAATGCCGTAAAGGCAATGCAGGCGGGAGCCGCAAATTTCATCCAGAAGCCTTGGGACAACGAAAAGTTGCTGGCTGATGTGCGGGCTGCGGTTGCACGTCATCGCGCGGAAGAAGAAAATGTTCAGCTAAAGCGCGCACTCAAGCAGCGCTATAACTTCGAAAACATTGTGGGCAAAAGCGAGCCCATGCTGAAGATCTTCGACCTCGTGGCTCAGGTCGCGCCCAGCCGCTCCACTGTGCTGCTGCAAGGTGAAAGCGGAACCGGCAAAGAACTCATCGCCAAGGCTATCCACCTGAACTCACCCCGCCGCGAGCGTCCCTTCGTGCCGGTCAATACGGGCTCGATGCCGCCTGATCTGCTGGAGTCCATCCTGTTCGGGCACGTAAAAGGGGCGTTCACCAGCGCGGTGGCTTCCAAGAAAGGCTTATTTGAAATTGCCGATCGAGGGACGCTGTTCCTCGACGAGATCGGCACCATGAGCCTGGACACGCAAAGCAAGATTCTGCGTGTGCTGCAGGACAAAAAGTTCATGCATCTGGGCGGGATACACGAACTTCAGGTCGACGTGCGGATTATCGCCGCTACCAACGTGGATTTGAAACAGCAGGTTCGAGAAGGAAAGTTTCGAGAGGATCTTTTTTACCGGCTGAACGTCATTACTATCGATCTGCCACCGCTTCGCCAGCGCAAGGAGGACATCCCCTTGCTGGCAGGGTTCTTCCTGAATCGATATTCCCAGGAAAACGAGCGCCCGACGCGGCGCATCACTCCGGAAGCATTACGCCCGCTGTTGGCATACTCCTGGCCGGGGAATGTGCGCGAACTCGAAAACGTGATCGAACGCGCCGTCGTGCTGTCCGCCGGCGTGGAGGTTGGTCCTGAACTTCTTCCCGACCAGATTGCAGGCCGGGCAAGCGCATTTTCAGCACTGGAGCGTCGCACCGACGCGTCGCTGTTTGATATCATGGAAGATTGTGAGCGGCAGATCATCGTCGAGATGCTGGAAAAGTGCAACTGGAACCAGACCGACGCTGCCGAACGTTTCCACGTTCCCCTTTCCACTCTGAACCAGAAAATCAAGCGCCTGAACATCGATATTAAGAAAAAAGTGAAAGAATAGCTGTCAGCTCTCAGCTTTCAGTTTGTAGAAAACCGCCTTCGTTTTCGAGTAGTAGTGTTCGAATGCTAGGTGACGGCCAGTGCCTGAGGTGTCAGGGCTGAAAGCTGATGGGGGGAAGCTGAAAGCTTCCTTCGCCTCTGCTATAGTTCGAGAATCGCGGCCACACGATTCCTGAAATCGCATGGAACTGATCTCTCCTACGGAATTCGCCAAAGAAACTGTCCAGACTGTGGAGGATTACTCCCTTCTTGCTGGACAATCCATCGCCAACCTGTTCCGCCATCCGCGTTATTTCGCCGACATGTTGCAGCAGGCCGACCTCATCGGCGTGGGATCGCTGCCTATCGTCGTACTGACTGGATTCTTCACCGGGGCGGTTTTGGCTTTAAACAGTTCTACCACCCTTCAACGATTTGGCTCGCTTTCGCTGCTCGGCCAATTGGTTTCGGTCGGCATGGTTCGAGAGTTAGGTCCGGTGTTGACGGGCCTAATGGTAGCCGGGAGAAATTCTTCGGGAATGGCGAGTGAACTAGGCTCAATGGTCGTGACCGAGCAAATCGATGCCATGCGCGCACTTGGCACCGACCCAGCAAAAAAACTGATAACCCCGCGCGTGGTCTCCACCGTCTTCATGCTCTTTTTCCTTACCATCATCTCTGACCTTTTGGGATTGTTCGGAGGCGGCGCCGTTGCCCGCGCGTTGCTTGGAATGGACTGGCATCAGTATTGGAGCACGGCCTGGCAGGCCCTGACTTTTCAAGATGTTTTCATGGGTCTGGTCAAGCCTCTACTCTTCGGGTTTATTATTTCCACCGTAGGTTGTTATTACGGAATTTCGGCTAGGGGCGGAACCCAGGGTGTCGGCAGAGCTACGACCCAGGCCGTGGTTGCGTCTTCAGTTTTTATCCTGCTGGTGGATTTCTTCGCGACCAAGTTCCTGATGGCGATCTTTGGGTACCATTGAATCATGGCTGCACCCCCCTCAGCGATCCTTGAGCGTGTTCCCTCCGAGCCGCAGGCTGCGGGCAAGGTCATCGTTTTCGAGAACGTTTCCATCGCGTTTGAAGACAAGCCCGTGCTCAACGGGATCTCGTTTTGCCTGCCCAAAGGCGAGAGCAAGGCAATTTTTGGGGTCGCTGGTTCCGGCAAAAGCACCATCCTTAAGCTGGCGCTCGGATTGTTGAAGCCGGACAGCGGACATATTTATGTTCTCGGCGAAGATGTAACGCAGATGTCCGAAGACGCGCTATTCGAGATCAGGCGGAAGGTCGGCATTGTCTTCCAGGAGAGCGCGCTTTTCGATTCGCTCACAGTGCGCGAAAACGTTGCCTTTCGTTTGCTCGAGGAAGGCGACATTTCCGACGATGAAATTGAAAAGCGGGTGCGGGAAGCCTTGAGCTTCGTGGAGCTCGAAAACACAGTGGACAAGTTTCCTGCAGAGCTCTCGGGAGGTATGCGACGGCGGGTCGCGATTGCGCGCGCCATTATTACTCAACCAGAGGTTCTACTCTACGATTCGCCTACCGGTGGCCTTGATCCCGTCACCTCCACAACCATCGTCCAATTAATCGTGAAACAGCGAGACGTGTACAAAACCAGTTCGCTGTTGGTCACCCATCGACTGCAAGATGCTTTCATCATGGCGACGCACTATTTCGATCGTAAGGCGAATGAAATGCGGCCGCTGCCGCCGGGAACACGTAGCGAAGTGCCCATGGCATTTCTGATCCTTCGCGACGGCAAAGTGATTTTTGATGGGGACGCGCACGAGTTAGCGCAGTCGAAGGACGAATACATCCGGGAATATATTTCGTAGAAGTGGCGTTTGTAAGCTGGGTTCTCGGGATTCGAGGAGGCCTAAGAGAGACGCCACCATCGCAACCAGCTTAGGAAGCCCTTATGAACCAAATCTCGCGAAGAAATTTTATCGGGATATCCGCTCTGGGATTGGCCGCAGCGGCTGTTTCTGACGTCGTCCCGCCAGCGTCCGCCGAAGAAGCAAAGCCTGCCTCAGCCAACGAGATGTTGAATAGCCCGGAGATTTCCATTTGGGTTACATCCGGCGAGGAGCGTTTTGCCGTCGCTCCGCGAGCGACGTGGCGTCCTGCGGCGGGCACACCTGTAAATGATCAGCTCCAGCTGAATCCCACCATACAGTTCCAGGAGATTTTGGGATTTGGTGGTGCTTTCACCGATGCCACCTGCTATATGTTCAATCAACTTGCGCCTCCAGCGCGAGAGAAACTCTTCCACGAGTTGTTTCATCCCTCAGAAATGGGGCTGAACACAGGCCGTGTCTGCGTGGGATCAAGCGATTACTCGACCAAGGTTTACAGCTACGACGACGGCGAGGCAGATCCGGAGTTGACGCGATTCTCCATCGATCATGATCGCGAATACATTCTTCCGATCCTGCGTCAGGCGCGGCAGGTGAATCCAGATTTGTTCCTCTTTTCAACTCCTTGGAGTCCGCCCGGATGGATGAAGTTCAACAACTCCATGCTGGGCGGATCCATGCGCAATCACTATTTCCCGGTTTACGCGAAATACTACCTGAAGTTTTTGCAAGCGTACGCCGCTGAAGGTGTGCCCATACAGGCGCTAACATCGCAGAACGAAGTGGATACCGATCAGGATGGCAGAATGCCCGCCTGCCTTTGGGGCCAGGAGTACGAAATTGAATTCGTGCGCGACCATTTAGGTCCGCTCCTGGAAAGCAGCGGGCAACCAACCAAGATCTGGATTTTGGATCATAACTACAATTTGTGGGGACGCGTACTGGACTCACTGGAGGACGAAAAGCTTCGCAAATACGTCAATGCAGTTGCCTGGCACGGCTACTACGGCACTCCTGACATGATGACTAAGGTCCACGACGTTTATCCGCAAGTGGAAATGCACTGGACGGAAGGTGGCCCGGATTACACGAATCCGGATTATCTGACGGATTGGTGTAAATGGGCGGGAACCTACAGCACGGTTCTGCGTAACTGGTCTCGTTCGATTACCGCATGGAACCTGGCTCTCGATGAGCTTGGGCGGCCAAATGTCGGCCCGTTTCCCTGCGGCGGCGTAGTCACTATCAATTCACAAAGCAGAGAAATCACCCGTAGCGGACAATACTGGGCTTTCGCCCACTACTCGCGTGTCGTCCGCCGCGGAGCTCGCCGCTTTGACTCCCAGAGTTCGACCGCCGACCTTCGGCATGTTGCGCTTGAAAATCCCGACGGCCAGCGGGTGCTGGTTCTCACCAATACAGGACTCGCCAAAACGATCGACCTGAGGCTCGCGGATATGGCGGCTTCGGTTCCTTTGAAGGAGAATTCCGTAACCACTTTGGCTTGGAGGTGATCGGGTAATTCGAAGTCTCGAGGTCATCTAGTCAGTTCGACCCCGGCAACAGCAATTACCCGATTAACCAATTGCCAAGAGATCTTTCGCTAGCTGGCCTTCGCCGCTTTCGCCATCGCCTCACGGCGCGATGCCACCTGGCCCTCTACGTACTTCAACCAATCGCGTCCCTGCTTCGAACTGTTAATCAACTTCTCGATGTTCGCAAACATGCGCGGGTTGTTCATCTTTTTGCGCAGTTCCGCAAGAAATGGCTTTACTTTCGCAAAAATGAAAAACATCTCACCGCCAAAACTGGGATCCAGTACGAGTTCCTGGTTAACTGTTCCAGCGAGGGTGAGCGAAGCAACCATGCTCCAGTATCCCCCGACTTGGCGGAGCCAGTTGTTTTCCTGGCTACCCAGGGCCGTCGCAATTTTCGTGAAGTCGTCGATGCTTTCGGGCCAGAAAGTTACCAGCCACCAGTTGCGTGCTTTTCGCAATTCAGCTTCGCGACGCAAGTCATAAAGTTTGATGATCAGTTCAGCGTCTGCAGCAGTAGGCTTCTTCGCCATGAAAAACCTCCAAGAGTATTTGGGATGGCTATGACAGAAAATCGCGTCACTTTGCCACAGTAGCAGATGCGAAGATCTGCGAAACGGTGCAGCTTATTACAAACTCAATGAGAAGTGTCCACGGACGAGCGCATTACTGGATCACACAATTATTCAATCTCCGCCCACGGCGGCGGCCTCGACCGGCATCGATCGCTCGTACTCACACTCTTTATTTGGGCACGCAACGACGGGACCTGATTTCAAGAACTTCTCGACCAAATACTCGTTCCCACAGCTTGGGCATTTCTCCGGAATCGGCTTGTGGGCCGACGTGAACTTGCACTTGGGATAGTTTCCGCAACCGTAAAAAGTATTTCCCTTGCGCGCTCGCTTTTCAACCAGATCACCTTCTTTGCAAAGCGGGCATTTCACTCCGATGAAGTTCTGCTTCACGTACTTGCACTCGGGATATCCACTGCAAGTAGTGAACTCGCCGTAGCGGCCGTGGCGGATCATCATATTCCGTCCGCACTTCGGGCACACTTCGTCGAGCGGAATGTCTGGAACCTTCTTGCCTTGATCGAGGCGTCGCGTGGTTTTGCAATCAGGATATCCTGTACACGCCATGAACTGGCCGAAGCGTCCGCGCTTCAGCACCATCACCCGGCCGCAGTTTTCGCAATACTCTTCCTGGGTCGTTTCCTGCACATCGGCGGAATCCAGGTCGGGCAAGTTGATAGGATTTTCTTTGGTGAAAGTGCAACTGTTGGGATCTTCTTTATCGTAAGAACTGCAAGCATAAAACGAGCCGTGCTTGCCCCATTTGATCACCAGCGGCGAACCGCAGCGCTCGCACTTTTCGTCCGTCGGCTTCTCCATCCGCTTGATGTTCTCCATGTGCTTGGAGGCGTAGCGGAGATCTTTCTCGAATTTCTTGTAGAAGTCGCCGAGCGCGTGGGTCCACGTTTCCTTGCCTTCTTCGATTTCGTCCAGTTCTTCTTCGAGACGGGCGGTGTACTGAATATCGAAGATATCGGGGAAGTTTTCGACCAGCAGATCGGTTACAACCAGACCGATTTCCGTGGGCGTAAACTTGCCGCCGAGTTTTTGCACATACTGGCGCTCCTGAATGGTGCTCAGAATTGCCGAGTAAGTTGAAGGTCGGCCGATGCCTCGCTCTTCCAGTTCTTTCACCAGCGAAGCTTCGTTGTAACGCGGCGGAGGTTCGGTGAAATGCTGCTCCGGCTTCAGCGCCTTGAGCGTCAGTTTTTGACCGGGATCGAGTGCCGGCAACTTGTGCTTCAGTTCTTCGTCTTCTTCGTCCTTGCCTTCCTTCGATTCTTCATAAACCTTGAGGAAGCCATCGAACTTCATCACCGAGCCAGTCACACGGAACCAGAAAACATCCGCACCTGACTTGGCATCGATGTCCACAGTGGTCTGGTCGAACACTGCGGGCGTAATCTGCGAAGCCACGAAACGCTGCCAGATCAGCTTGTAAACTTTGAATTCGTCTTCTTTCAAATACTGCTTGATCTGATCCGGGTGGCGCACGACCGAGGTCGGACGTATGGCTTCGTGAGCCGCTTGAGCGGCCTTCTTTTCCTTGTAGGCATTCGGTGTTTCGGGCAGATATTGATCGCCGAACTGCGACTTGATGTATTCGCGTACTTCAGCCAGCGCTTCATTTGAAACCCGCACTGAATCGGTACGCATATAAGTGATGAGGCCGACCAGGCCTTCCTCACCCAACTCAACACCTTCGTAGAGCCGCTGAGCGATCATCATGGTGCGCTTCACGCTGAAGCGGAGCTTGCGCGAAGAATCCTGCTGCAGTTTGCTGGTTGTGAACGGTGGAGTCGCATTGCGGCGGCGCTCTTTGCGGTCGACGGTGCGGACGACCCAGTCAGCTTTTTCCAGCGCGGCGCGAATCTTCTCCGCGTCCTCACCGTTAGTAACTTCGATCTTCTCTTCGCCCTTGCCAAGAAAACGCGCGTCGAATGCCGGCGGTTTCGGGCCCGCGAGATTGGCGTCGATCGTCCAGTATTCTTTCTTTTCAAACGCCTTGATTTCGCGTTCGCGCTCGACGATAAGGCGCAAAGCAACCGTTTGCACGCGGCCGGCGGACAGACCGCGCCGAACCTTGTCCCAGAGCAAAGGTGAAACCTGATAGCCCACAAGGCGGTCAAGAACGCGCCGGGCCTGTTGCGCATCTACGAGATTTTGATCGATGTCGCGTGGGTGCTCGAAAGCCTCGCGGACTGCGCGCTGCGTGATTTCATTAAAAGTAACGCGGCGTATGCGCTCAGGCTCCGGTTCAGCACCCTTCTTGGCTTTCTTCTTTTTCTTTTTGCCTTTGGGGTCGTCGCTCAGCTCTTCCGCCAAATGAGCCGCGATGGCTTCCCCTTCACGATCCGGATCAGGCGCGAGGTAGATGTTGTCCATCCCCAACGCCAGCTTCTTCAACCGCGCGACTACTTTCTCTTTGCCGGGAATGACGACGTATTCCGTGTCGAAATCATTCTCGACGTCAACCCCGAGAGTGCTCTTGGGCAGATCCTTTACATGTCCGAGTGAAGCCTCCACGGTGAAGCCCTTACCCAGATATTTCTGGATGGTCTTCGCCTTGGCGGGCGACTCGACGATCACTAAACCTTTGGTCAATGTGTCCCCTATCGATTCGTATCCTTTTTGTGAAGCTAGCACGAACTAGAAGAATTCAACAAGTTACGAGCTAGAAAGCCTTCACAAAATTCTTCCCCGGTAGCTGCTTCACCTTGCCGGCAAGCTCGAGCTCGAACAGCGCCGCAAATATCTCGGAGGAGGACAACGCCGGCTCCAGCCGCTCGACAATTTCATCGATGTGAGTAGCCTCGTCGGCTTTCAGCAGGGCGAAAATCTTCTTTTCGTGCGGTGACAGCTCCGTTTCCCCGAATAGAGATGCGGTTTGTTCCGTCTGCGATTCAGGGCCGCCCTCGGGCTGGAGCGTAAGTCGTACGTCCGCCGGGAGTTCCTCCCAGACGTCCTCCCACGTGGCAACCAGCTTCGCGCCTTGTTTGATCAGCGTGTTCGGGGTCCAAGAGCCTTTGTTGGTGACGTTGCCCGGCACAGCGAACACTTCACGATTCTGCTCCAAGGCACAGCGCGCAGTAATGCGTGTGCCGCTGTACTCGGCGGCTTCCACTACCAAAACACCCAAGGAGATCCCACTGATGATGCGGTTACGGATGGGAAAATTCTGTGGCGCGGGAAATGTACCTATGGGGAATTCAGAGATGACGGCGCCGCCCAGCGCGAGAATTTGTTCCGCCAGCTTCTTATTCTCCTTCGGATATACCTCATCGACGCCTGTGCCCCACACGGCTACGGTTTTACCCTTTGCCGCAATCGCGCCGCGATGCCCGGCCGTATCGATGCCCCGTGCCATGCCGCTGAAAATGACCAGGCCACGCGCCGCCAGATCACACGCCAGCCTCTCCGACATCCCCGATCTATAGGGCGTGGGATGGCGCGTGCCGACTAGTGCGATTCCAGGCTGCGAAATCACCGCGTCATTTCCGCGCACGTAAAGAATGAGCGGCGGATCATAGATTTGTTTCAATTGCGACGGGTATCGAGGGTCGTCTAAAGAGACGACTTGCGCACCGGCAGCGGCGGCCTTCCCCAGTTCGTCCTGCGCCAGTTCCATGGAACGGCCGGTGCCAAGCGATTGCGCGGACACAGCGCGCAGGCCGGCGGCTTCCAGCTCGGTTAAGGAAGCCCGGAAGAGCGTTTGTACGCCGCCGAAAAACTCAATCACGCGGCGAGCTTTCGTTGGTCCCAATCCGGGCGTAAGCGCCAAAGCCAGCCATTGCATTGAGGTTTCGCTGGTCTTGCAAACCGAAACGGCCGCGTCCGACACTGCACCCTCCAGGAGTCTCACCGGCATCTATACACGCCCGGAAAGCAGTGTCAAGGTAAGATGAACATTGAATTTGTTAGAATTGATTAGTTCCCTGAATGAAACGCCTTCGAATTTCCGCCATCTCCTACCTTAATACTGCGCCCCTGATGTGGGACTTCGAACACGGACAGGCCGCCGCTGATTTCGATATTTCCTACACCTTGCCCTCGCAGTGCGCCGCGAATTTACGCCAAGGCTCTGCGGATATCGGCATCATTCCCGCCGCAGCTTACGCCAGCATTCCCGATCTCGCAATCCTTCCTAGCGTAGCCATCGCATCACGCCGCGCGGTTCGCTCCATCCTGCTGGTCAGCAAAGTTCCGCCGGAGAAGATTCGGACAGTCGCGCTGGATACCTCGTCTATGACTTCGGTCGCACTGACCAAAGTTCTGTTTGAGAAATGGTGGGGCGGCGGCAGAACATTTGTCGCGATGCCCCCAGACATCGAACAAATGCTGCAGACGCACGATGCTGGCCTGGTGATCGGAGATCCAGCTCTGCGGATCAATCGCTCGCGCTACATCACTTATGATCTCGCTGAGGAATGGATACGCCTGACGGGCAAACCGTTTGTCTTCGCCTTCTGGGCTGTACGGCAGGAAGCTTTGAAGGACGCGCCTCGCGACTTGGATCTCGCCGCGGTGTTTCAGGAATCGCGCGACCACGGTTTGCTGCCGAAAAGTCTTGATTTCGTAGCCAGCGAGTGGGGGCCGCGCTTAGGCTTGAGCGAAGAGAACGTTAAAAGCTATCTGACCGAGAACATTCATTACTTCCTCGATCCCGCTTGCCTTCAGGGCATGGAGCTCTTCTTCAAATACGCTCGTGAATGCGGAGCACTCTCGTCCGCGCCGCCCCTCTGTTTTCTGGATTTAGCAAAAGCAGCGGTGATTTAGTCTTAACTCCCTGCAATTCAACCTGTAGACTACCTGCACCACAATCGAATGCTGCCTCATGTCCAGTTGTTGCTCGCGGTCTCCACTTGGGTACGGCTCCGGCGGCTTGGCGGAGTGGGTCTGGTTATATTGGGAGTCGCGGACAATTCCGTCATCCCGCTGACCGGCAGCATGGATGTGCTGACCATCTGGCTGGCTGCTCGGCATCGCGAGCCCTGGCCCTACTATGCGTTGATGGCAACTGTTGGCGCTGTGATCGGCGGCTACATCACTTACGCTTTGGCTCGAAAAGGCGGCAGGGAAGCGATGGAACTCAGGCTTTCGAAAAGACGAGCCGCAAAGGTCTACAAGAGATTCGAAAAATGGGGATTCGGAGGCATTGCAATTCCAGCCATTCTGCCTCCACCGTTTCCTTTTGTGCCGTTCCTGCTGGCAGCCGGCGCTATGCAGTACTCGCGAAAAAAGTTCCTGGGGGCGCTAGCTCTCGGTCGCGGAGTTCGCTATTCGATCGCCGCCTACCTCGGGTTTCTCTACGGAAACCATATCCTCCGCTTCTTCTCCCGGTACTACAAGCCCACTCTGGCCATACTGATCGGATTGGCCGTCATCGGCGGAATCCTTTCGTTGATCCAGTACCTTCGCTACAAGAGCGCGACTGGCACCCGGCTGCGTCGCCGGGCCGCCTGAAATAGGCAATTTGGAGCAAGGACGGCGCCTCCGTTAGAATCTTACTTACACCATGTCCTTGACCAAGCAGCAAGCTCTCGACCTTTTTCAATCCGATGATTTGATTGGCATCGGCATGGAAGCCAACTCCTTGCGCCGCAAGCTTCACCCCGAAGGCGTGGCCACCTATATCATTGATCGCAATATTAATTACACCAACTACTGCACCGAGTACTGCACTTTCTGCGCCTTCTATCGTCCGCTGAAAGGGCCCAAGGCCAAAGAGGGATACATTCTCGATTTCGAAACCATTTACGAAAAGATTCGTGAGACTGTTGAATTGGGTGGAACGGGAGTGCTGATGCAGGGCGGCTTGCATCCTGACCTGAAAATTGAGTGGCATGAGCAGATGCTCGCCGGCATCAAGCAGCGCTTCCCAAAAATTCATCTGCACTGCTACTCGGCTTCCGAGATCATCGCAATTGCCGAATACAGCGAACTGAGCATCCGCGACACGATCGCACGGCTCAGAGATGCAGGCCTGGATTCAATCCCCGGCGGCGGAGCGGAGATTCTTGACGACGAAGTCCGATACAAGATCGCGCGCCTGAAATGCCTGACCCAAGACTGGCTCAATGTGCACCGCACCGCGCACCAATTGGGAATGAGAACGACTGCGACCATGATGTTCGGTGTCGGCGAGAACTACGAGAACCGAGTGAATCACTTTCAGCGTCTCTACGAATTGCAAGAAGAGACCGGCGGCTTCACGGCGTTTATTCCCTGGAGCTTTCAGCCGCAGAATACGGCTCTGGGCGGACGCCACTGGGACGAAGCCACTGCAGTCGAGTATTTGAAAGTGCTGGCAATCTCCCGGCTGTATCTCTCGAATTTTCTGAATGTGCAATCCAGTTGGGTGACGCAAGGACTAAAAGTCTGCCAACTCGGTCTGCAATTCGGTGGCAACGACGTCGGCTCGGTGATGCTCGAAGAGAATGTCGTTCGAGCTGCCGGAGTGACCAACTGCACCACGGAAGAAGAATTACGGCGAATCATCCGCGATGCAGGCTTCAAACCGGTGCAGCGCGATACCCTGTACCGGACGTATTTCCTTAACTAAGAGCGCACAAAATGAAAACGGCCCCCAAAATCGAGGCCGTTTTCGGATGCGTAGCACCCCATCAAGGTCAATTCAATTATCATCCTGCGGCGAATCGAAAGCAAGTGAATTTGAAGGGAGAGCCAGCACCCCATCTTGGCTGGCTCTCCCATTCTGGCACTTTTAGGCTGACCCTCTTTGAACTGAGGTGTGGACCTGGCGGGATTTGAACCCGCACCTGTAACCTTGATGGGGTTCCGTGCTGCCGTTACACCACAGGCCCACTGCACGACAGCCTACTCGGCGCGCGACTGAAACGCATGGTCATCCGTCACATAAGCGCCTTCCGTATTCCCGATGTGGGCACCTCGATCAGGTAGAATGAAGGTTCCAGATAGACTCGCCTTGAGTCACTGAGAAGCCTCATCCAGAACCGCATGTTCTTTCCCTCTCAACTGCTAGCCGCGTTCGTCGCTCCGAAGGGGATCGGGCAATACATCCGCCAGCATTTTCTCGATAAGACTTTTCAGGGCCTTTATCACCCCAACGCTTTTGACACCGCGTTGCTGATTCCTTATTTCATCGTGCTGATCCTGCTGGCATCTTACGGCGCGCATCGCTACGTCCTGGTTTATCTCTATTACAAACACAAGAAGAATGGCACGACCGAACCGGCCACGCATTTTGCCGAACTGCCGCGAGTCACCGTTCAACTCCCTATCTTCAACGAGCAATTCGTAGTCGAGCGCCTTCTGGATGCCATTTGCCGCTTGAATTATCCACTGGACAAACTCGACATTCAGGTGCTCGACGACTCCACCGATGAAACCGTCGCCGTGGCACGTGGGCTGGTCAATCACTACGCCGCTCGGGGATTTCCCGTCAGCTACCATCATCGGTCGAATCGCGAGGGATTCAAGGCAGGCGCGCTGGCGGAGGGTTTGAAGACGGCGAAAGGCGAGTTCGTTGCGATCTTCGATGCCGACTTCGTTCCTCCGGAAGATTTCCTGCTCCGCACCATTCACCACTTCACCGAACCCAAAGTCGCAATGGTGCAAACCCGGTGGACCCACATCAATCGCAATTATTCGTTTCTGACCGAGGTTGAGGCCATTTTGCTCGACGGGCATTTCGTACTCGAGCACTCTGGACGGGCGCGCAGCAACGTCTTTTTCAACTTCAATGGCACTGCAGGCGTGTGGCGGCGGTGCGCGATTGACGACGCTGGCGGCTGGCAACACGATACCCTGACCGAAGATACGGATCTCTCTTATCGGGCGCAGCTGAAAGGCTGGAAATTTATTTACCTGCAGGATGTGGAATGCCCCGCGGAACTGCCGGTAGAGATGACCGCTTTCAAAACGCAGCAGGCTCGCTGGGCCAAGGGATTGATTCAGACCAGCAAGAAGATTCTGCCCCAGGTGCTCAAGAGCGATCAGCGGTTCCACGTGAAGCTTGAAGCGTGGTATCACCTGACCGCAAATCTCAGCTATCCGTTGATGATTATACTGTCAGTGCTGCTTCTGCCGGCCATGATCATTCGCTTTTACCAGGGCTGGTTTCAAATGCTCTACATCGATTTGCCGCTGTTCATGGCGTCGACATTTTCGATCTCGAGTTTTTATCTGGTCTCGCAGCGGGAATTGTTTCCCGGGAAATGGTATCGCGCTCTGCTGTATCTTCCTTTTCTGATGGCGCTGGGCATCGGCCTCACCGTGACCAACACGCGCGCTGTGCTGGAAGCGCTGATTGGAAAAAAGTCAGAATTCGCGCGCACTCCGAAATATCACGTGGAGTCCAAAAAAGACAAAGTGCGCGCCAACAATTATCGCCGCCGCCTCGGCTGGGTACCGTGGATAGAGCTGCTGATCGGATGCTACTTCGCGATCACCGTGTATTACGCAATAGACAACGAGAATTACATCACCGTGCCATTCCTGATTCTATTCGTGGTGGGTTATTGGTGTACCGGACTCATGTCTCTGCTGCAGGGCCGGTTCGCGGGCATCTCGCTTAGCGCTGAGACCCACACCAAGCCGTTCCCGGTAGGAGTTTGAGGTCGCGACAGAAGCTCGTGTTCTCTTCAACGACATCGTTACGACCGGCACGCGTCCCGTCGTTTTGATATCCTAATGCATTGTGCGGATGATATGGTTATTTCTGATTCTCGCCTGCAGCGGCGGGGCCGTGTTGTGGGCGGGCATAGCAGCTTATCTTCGTGTGCGCCGCCACCTGAAGGTCACGGCTGAATTGAGAAAAAGCGGCGTCCATCGCGAGGTGGACAGTCTCTAGCATCCACCAACTGTAGAGACCTAAGCTGGCTATGTCTCTACCGAACGGAGATTCGCAGCACATGAACAAACCCGCTACCGGGATTCTTGGAACTCAGGATCGTGTTCTCGAGGCCGCAAGCCAAGTGGCAATTGTGATTGGTGCCAGCCTGTTCGTGGCTCTGTGCGCACGCCTCACGGTACCGCTGCCCATCACACCTGTTCCGCTAACGCTCCAGAATTTCGGCGTGCTGCTCGTAGGACTCGCCCTTGGCCCCCGTCGCGCCTTCGCCGCGCTCGTTCTCTATCTTGGGGAAGGCCTCATTGGGATGCCAGTATTTAATCCCACAGGACCCGGCGGCTTGGCTCAGTTGCTGGGACCCACCGGCGGCTTCCTGCTCGCCTACCCATTCGTCGCTGGCATCGCCGGCTGGGTTTTCGAAGCTAAGGATGAAAAGAAAAGTTTCACCCGCGCCGCCACCGCTTGCACTCTAGCCGAGATTTTCTTGTTTGTGTGCGGACTGTCCTGGCTCGCCGTGCTCACCCATTCTTTCGCTCTAGCCGTACGCTTCGGCCTCTATTGGTTTGTCTTCGCCGAAGTCATCAAGATTATGTCCGCCTCCGCGCTGGCCAGCGGTTGGCAGCGTTTCCATCAGGTTCAATCATGACTCTCATCGCCTCCACCTCCGAACACTCGCCGACCCCCATCACCGAAGGCAAGCGCGAAATCACCGTCGCTCACAGTCCTGACTCCGATGATGCTTTCATGTTTTATGGACTGGCTACGAACAAGGTTCGTGTCCCCGGCCTGCGTTTCACGCACACTCTTTCGGACATCGAAACCCTGAACCGCAAGGCCATGGAAGGCGTCTACGACGTGACTGCGATTTCCTTTCACGCCTATCCCTACATTCAGGATCACTATTCCCTGCTCGCGACCGGCGGCAGCGTGGGAGACGGATACGGCCCCATGATCGTGGCCCCGCGCGCGTATTCGATTAGCGATATCAAGCGCAAGCGCATCGCCGTTCCCGGAGTGTTGACCACCGCCTATCTGGTTCTAAAGCTCTTTGCTCCAGGGATCGAAACCGACGTCGTTCCTTTCGACGAGATCATTCCGCAGGTGTTGGATGGCAGGCAGGAAGCTGGCCTGATCATTCACGAAGGCCAGTTGACCTACGACAAGTCCGGTCTGCATCGCATCGTCGATCTCGGCAAGTGGTGGCAGAAAGTCACCGGATTGCCGTTGCCGCTGGGCGGCAATGCCATCCGTCGAAGCCTGGGCCCCGAACTGATGTCCAGCGTGGGGAACGCGTTGCGCGAGAGCATTCAGTACGCGCTTGATCACCGCGAAGAGGCGCTGGCCTACGCCATGCAGTTCGCTCGAGACCTCGACTCGCAACTCGCCGACAAGTTTGTCGGCATGTACGTCAACGAGCGCACTCTCGACTATGGGCCCGAAGGACGCGAAGCCGTACGCCGCCTCCTCGACATGGGCCACAAGGCAGGAATCATTCCGCAAGCTTCCAGAGTGGATTTCGCCGCCTAACATCACCCAATTTTAAATCGTCAATCCCGAGCGAAGCGAGGGATCTCAGTTCTTCCTTCCACGCCAAGACGCCGGAAAAGCGCATCAATGAAGCGGAGCCGCTTCCGTGGAATTCGTAATACCCGTGCCTTCGTGCAGCAGCAATCGATCCGTCTGCGAATCGTAAGTGAAAATCTCCGCGTATCGACCCCAATTCAAGGCCGTCTCGAGCTGAAGTCCAACGTCTTCCTGAGAAAAATGCTGATCGAGGACATCGCGGAAAAACTCCAACGGAACCGCCCGGTCGGACTTTCGCTCCAGCGCGTTTCGAATTTGTTGAATCAGCGTGACGTGACTAAGAACAGCATCGCGAAATAGTTTCTTTCGCGTGCCGATATCTGCGTCCGCAAATTCCTTGCCCGCGGGAGTAATCTGCACGTCTCCCTGAGTCGAATCGGCGAATCCCAGCAGCACAGCCTCATCCACGATAGGAAACAGATCGTCGACTTCCATCAGCAACTCTTCCGCGAGATGATACATGTCCTCCCGGCCGCCGCGATCGTTCAGAAACTCGAGCAATCCAGCCATGCCGCCCGCAGTTGCATGAGGCAGCACCTGAAACGATGGCTTGCGTACGACAGGCAATTTCGTAACCGGCCCGACTTCCAACTCAGGCTGCGTCATCACCTTATAGATGTAATCGACGTAGATGAGAAACTCGGCCGTCTTGCGATCGCGCGGCTGAGGCAGTGAAATGCGGAAATCGGCCCGAATCTTTGCTGGATGCGTTCCCAGAACCACAACTCGATCCGCCAGCAGAACCGCCTCTTCAATATTGTGCGTAACCAGAAAAATGCTCTTCGTCGGCATCTGATCCTTCATCCACAATTCCATCAACTCGCGGCGAAGGCTCTCGGCCGTAAGCACGTCCAGCGCGGAGAACGGCTCGTCCATAAACAACACTTCGGGTTCTACAACGAGGGCGCGCGCGAATCCGACTCGCTGCTTCATGCCTCCCGAAAGTTCCTTGGGATAAGCGTTTTCAAAACCCTTGAGTCCCACGGTGGACAGAGCTTGCAATGCCTGCCGATGCCGCTCCGCGTGCTCCATCCCCTTCGCTGCCAGCGGAGCCTCAACATTCCCCATCACTGTCAGCCATGGGAATAACGCAAAGCTCTGGAACACCATGCCAATGTTCGGAGTGCAACCACTCAGTGGCTGACCGTGTACAAGTACGGTGCCACTGGATGGCGCAGTCAGTCCCGACAGAATTCTCAGCAGTGTAGATTTCCCCGATCCTGAAGGCCCAAGCAGCGCACAGATAATGCCCGACTCGACCGCCAAGTCCATGGGAGCGATGATCTGAATTTCTCTTCCGTCTGGCTGGGTGTAAGACTTCTCAATCTTCCGCCCTTCGATAATGATCTCCCCAGGCTGCGGAAGCTGTGCCGGCTGCGGTTCCGGCTCGTGTGCGGTTTCGGGTTCGTGGTGAGGCTCTGCGGCCAGCGCTCCCGAAAGTTCATCCATCATTCGCTGCCAGGCTTCTTCTGGAAGTTCATCGAACAAGCGCATTCGGTCGTCGGGATCGATCCGGTCAACCAGAGCGCGCATTTCTCCTACAGGCAGCGAATGCAACAACACGTATTGGTGATAGTAGGGAAATTGAGCGACCACATCGGCGGCGAGATCCAAAGGCAAACGGCGGAAGAGCGATTGTTGCTGCTCGAAGGGAAGATTACCCAACGCGTCGGCTGCGTGCACCACCTCGGAAGTTTGCAGCAGAGCTACTGCCTCATTCCAATGCGCCTGCGAGACTGCGTCCCGGAGTTTTTCAGCGAGTGGTGAAGTCATCGGAAGTTGATTGTCCCGAGTGATGAATGGTTCTGGGATTCAGTCGCGCCAGCGTTCACAATATATCGCAGTGCGGGCCAATCGTGCTGATAGCCAAGAACTGGCAGTTTCTATCTCGCCAACGGCGTCCGTTCCAGCAGCTTTACCAAACTATAAAGCGTCTGGTTGACCGGCGTGGGCACGCCGGCTTCAACACCCCTGTGCACCAGAAAGCCGTTCAAGGAATCGATTTCGGTGGACTTTCCGCGGGCGATATCCTGTGCGGTGGAAGAAAGCGCTTCCGGCACTACACGGCCGAGTTCCAGGACCGCCGCGATCAGTTTGTCCGCCGACAGATGAACTCCAGAAGCGTCGCCCACCGCCACTCCCTCGGCTACCACTTGCTTCATCACTTCAACCGAGCCGGCATCGTCGACAAGACGCCCGTATCTCGCACGCGAAAGCGCCGATAGCGCGTTGTAGGCGCAATTCATGATCAGTTTTGTCCACAGTTCGAGCGTGATGTTCTGAGAAATCCGGCAAGGAACGCCGGCCCGCGTGAATGCCTCCGCGATCTCTGCAATCTCCGATTCGGTTCCACCCTGGTTCGAGACTGGATTTCCAATCACAAGATCGCCGCGTCCCGAATGCTTGACCTGCCCCGGTCCGCTCATTTCGGCGGCAATATAAACCACCGCAGAAATTGCCTGGATGCCGGCTGCGAAATCCATTCGCTCGGCATTGTCTACGCCGTTTTGAAGAGAGACTACATTCGTTTCCGGTGAGAGATAAGGCGCCAGCAATTTCGCCGTGTCTTCCGTATCCACCGTCTTCACCGAGAAAAGAACCAACTCCGCGTCGCGGGCAGCGTCTAATTCCGTCGACGCGGAAACGGAAATGCGCTCTTTGAAATGAATACTATCGATGAAAAGGCCATCGCGATTGATTGCTTCAACACGTTGCGCGCGACCGATGAGAGTAACCGGAGCGCCCGCGCGTGCCAGCCTTCCTCCGAAGTAACATCCCACAGCGCCCGCGCCCACCACGGCAATCCGGGGCCACCCTTTTTCCGGCATGTCATCTCCAAAATCTTATTCTCAGGGAATTTCCAGCGCGAACTCGGAACGATGATTCGAGGCTGGAAGCCAGCAGCTAGAAGCTTTCTTTAAATGAAAACACTGGATCAACATCCACCGGCACGCCTGCCGCGGACTTCAAGGAAGCCTGCAGTTCCGGCGGCATGGTCCCATATTTATTGAACCAGTTCTCGCCCCGCGCCCTGTCGCCGGTCGCTTCAATTTCCAACAACTCTTTCGCCAGATCCTTGATGCCTGCCGGCATGCGCTGATAATCGATCGCGTATCGGCCAGAGGACTGACGCGTGATCGCCCCGCGCTCAGAGAGATAATTGAACTCCATCATCTCCGCCTGGCCGTGAGCCTCGGCAACGCCAAACCGAACTGTGCGAAAGATTCCGGCAACATACGACGCGTAATATTCTTCCAGCTTGTTCTTGGGCAGCACGTCGTGGTCGACTAACCACTGCAAGCCAAACATTCCCACTACGTCGGCCTTAGCTTCTTCCAAGGCACTGTAGGCTGGACCGATAGACTCGCGGATGTCGACCTTGCCCGCCGAAGTCCGTGCGAACGCTGGCCCCAGGCCGTGAGACATCTCGTGCATAATCGTCGCCAGAAGATAACCCTCGCCCGACGCTTTGTCCGCCTGAGCCCGCAACATCACATGTTGCGCAACCGGCAGAACTACGTAATTCACCCGCGCATCCATGAAGTTCTTGAAGAACAGTTTCTTGCTCCCCTTCTGTTCGTGCACGCGCGGATCATTCGGCAGATTATCGGCGACGGCTTGATACCCATGGTTCAGATCGCCCGCGCGAAACGGCGTGTCCATCACTTCCATCGGAGTTTCCAGTCCGTGCTTGGAAGGCCGATCCTCCGGCGCGAGCGGGAGAGCATCCTGAATATCTGCAACATACTTCTGGAACATTTCAAGCTTGCTGCTCTCTTCGCTGTTGCGAATCATCACCGCCGCGCCATAGGTCGCTTTGACGCCAAGTAGACCGTCGTCGTAGGTCTCGTCAGGAGCAAAAATCACGTCGAACTTCGGATTCTTCAAATCGAGCCACGCCAGGTTGCTCTTGAAATAATCGTCGGTAAGCAGCGCATCCGCCCGCAGTCGCAGGAAATTCGCGAAAGCCTCGTCATCGCTCAAAGCGGCAGCTTCTCGCAGGTCTTTCGCCGCGGGCTCAAGGAATGAAAGGTACGCAATGTGGTACGGAAGCCCTTCAAGCTTATCGCCGTGCCAGCGCACGACTGTGAACGAACCGTAAATCTCATTCTTCTTTTCCGGGTGCGCTTTCACATACTGCTCGACTTGTTCGCGAGTCAGGGTTTGCGGATAAAATCCCCGGCCCGGCGCCATGCGAGTTTCCCCGACGAAAGGCTTGTCGTCGTCGAGCAGATCGAAGCGTGAGGCGTTGATCCAGAGGTAGCGTCGCAGCGCTTCATCCTTCGGATTTTTGCTGGTCGCTAACGACTCGTAAAGCGTCAATCCATCAGGATCAATCTGGCGCCAATAGATTTCCTCGAGATAACGCGAAGCGTCCACCAGTTTTTCTACTAGCTTCACCTCACGCGCGGTCAAGCCTGAGGAATGAAACGGCATTTCTACACGACGGAACTTTGCGAGCCGCTGGTCCAGGTCAGGAACCACCTGCATCCCTGCCGACTCTGCCCCTTTGGCAGCGGAGCCTGTCATTGGCTTGTTCTCCGGCTTATTCTCTTTTTGTGCTGAAATAGTAATGGGAAGGATAAAGCAAAAAACCAACAGTGCAAACCAGGGCCCCAGTTTCTTGAACATGAATGCTGTATTCTAACAGAGCATTCCGCACTTAATCGTTTTACTTCCCGCGAATCAACACTAACATCACTGTCACGTTATGACCCAGAGTTCTAATTCGAACGGCCCCCAGACGCTGCTCATCGACGCCGACGACACGCTTTG
>Ga0207044_1044_pt1 | contig 25319 bp, 18 predicted proteins | sample Alteio_BWMinCont_68_FD_153300 | JGI IMG/M metagenome (GOLD analysis project Ga0207044, IMG submission 153300) | Enriched cells from forest soil in Barre Woods Harvard Forest LTER site, Petersham, Massachusetts, United States -... | ecosystem: Environmental > Terrestrial > Soil > Temperate forest >... | reverse complement strand
CAAATGCGAATCCGCAAAAGTGGTCATCAAGCGCATGTCCACGGTGCCAGAGCCATTAATATCCGGTTGAATAAAACGACGCTGCAATAAAGTGCCGCCGCATTTGCCATAAAATGCAATTCGTCTTTCACGCAATAATTTCTGTTCAACCGACTCTGCCGCTTCAGGCGATTCAACTTCCCAAATAAGACCTAAAGAACCCTGTTGTATCGTTTTCGATTTTGCAGCTAACTGCAAAAACAAAAACCGGCCTAAGTGATGATTACGACAAGCCGCAGCGACTGCAAAATAATGCAGAAAAAGAAAAGGTAAACTTTGCATAGGATATAACACAACAATACCAACCACATGTCCACGCACACGATAACAACCAACAAGCACAATCTTTTTTTTCAATGCTAAATATAATTGCTCTTGCGTATCACGTTCAGACAAAGGAAACGCTTCTTCATAAATATTACGCCAGGCAGAATTTAACAAAAATTCTTCCGGCTTAAACCAAGTGAACACCCCTTCTTGCAACTCCTTTGCCTCAATTATTCCCTGCGCCCCTCCCAGATCGATATTCTCCACATCAACCTCCACAGGCATGAGGAAAGCTCGAACGTCGCAAAACCTAAGACTAAAATTATATCATAAATACTGTGGCCGCATCTCTCACCTCCCTGGCGAGCATAATTTACACATATGGCCTTCGTTGGGCATATATGCCCAACCTACTTCTTGGGAAGGTAAGAGATGCGACCCCATTATTTTCAATAAGTTAGTCCATTAATATTTCCTTAATACTTTCCCGTCATAATTTCGTCTTTCTGATGATTGAGCAATACCCAATGACCTGTATCAAGCGATATTTATTCACCCTCCTGCTAGCTATTTTTTGTATTGGATCAGCCCAAGCAAAACCCCCTATTCATTTTGTAAATATGCCGCTGCATTTTTCCAAAGTCACCACCGCAGTCATTCATGCAATGCTAAGCAAGCATTTTAAATTAGATCAATATCGCGATATTAAAGTGCAGACGATTTACAATGCGAGCCATCAACCCGATCACTTACTTATCTTGCTCCCATCGAAAAAATTTCACCATTTTGATATAGCTAAAATAAAATTAAATCCACAAGGTCAAGCCATCTCTACCGAAGAAGTCACTGAACTCTCACGCGAGGACATTGCTCAACAACCCGGTATTACACCGACTGCTGCAACATGTCCTGACAAACGAATTGAATTTATTGCTTTTGCACCCAACAATGATCCATTAGAAATTTCGATCGCCAACGATGTCGCCACTGCCGCAGAGGCGCATGGTCTTAAAACCGTTCGCTTATTTAAAGAAAATGCAACCCGCAATAGTTATCTCAATTTTATGAGTTGCCCCAATCTCAAAGGCAATTTTTATGATGGCGATTCCCGCAATGATTTAATTATGACAACTAACGGTTTTATTTTAGCAGGCGACATTGATGTCTTGTTAAAAAAACGTTTTCGCTATCGCGTCACTAATATTTGGTTAGCATGCCAAGCTTATAATGATCCGATGAAAACCTCAGTCATGGATACAGCACAAAGTCAAAAATACGCAGCAGGCATTAACAATCTTGAAATTGGTCCGAGTGATAACGCCGCCGCTTGCGCAATGAAAGCCGCCATCGCGGGTCAACCCATTACGAGTTCTTTCCAATCTTGTTATGAAACGTGGGACAAACCCACTGACGAATGGGGCATTAGCGGTAACGGCTCAGAGTATTTTGGCGTTTAATGTCAAACAAAAAAAAGCCCAACTTCAATTGGGCTTTTTCACAACTCGATCTTACTTATTTAACTGCAGCAGCTTCGCTCACAATCACTTTCTCAATGATTACTGGATTCACTGGCACATCTTGATGACCTGATTTTGAAGTCGTTGGCACTTTTTGAATTTGATCAACAATATCCATACCTTCAACCACTTTCCCAAATACACAATAACCCCAACCGCTAGTTGTTTCTGCAGTGAAATTTAAAAAAGCATTATCTTCGACGTTAATAAAAAATTGCGAACTCGCTGAATGCGGATCCGACGTACGCGCCATCGCAATCGTACCACGCTTATTTTGTTGTGAATTATTCGCTTCATTCTTAATCGGCTTAGAACCATTTTTATGATTCATCTTTTCATCAAAACCACCGCCTTGAACCATAAACCCACTAATCACACGATGAAAAATGGTATTGTCATAAAACCCTTGCTTCGCATAATCCAAAAAATTCTGCGCTGAAACCGGCGTTTTTTCAAAATCCAACTCGATTTTAATAGGTCCAAAGTTTGTTTCTAAAGTAATCATGTCTATTCCCATTGTATGTTTTTAAACCAGTCATTAGAAAATTTCCCCTAATATACCTTTTTTAAACCAAAAAAGTAACAAATAATGGGGTCGCATTATTCATTATTTGGAAGCCTCCCCTTTGAAAAAGGGGGACCGAGGGGGATTTAATAACCCACCCACCCATTAATTTATCTTGTTTTCTCCACCACTTACTCGCTAAGATAAAAAAGGTCAAAAATAAAGGCAGGCGTCATGGAAAGCACCCTCAGTTTAGTCGATAAAATGCACTTAGTTAAAAAACAAACCGTTTTTTCCAAACTGACGGAAGATGAAATTATAGAATTAGCCAGTTTATTTCAAATCAAAGCATTTCAACCCGGCGAAACCATCGTCACCGAAGGTGATTTTGTCGATAGTTTTTTTCTCATCGTCGAAGGCAGCGCAGAAGTCCAACACATCACCCTGCAAAACGGCCAATTAAACAAACAAATCTTAGCCGAATTACATCAAGGCCAAGCGATAGGATTAAATGAAACGGGCTTTTATTCATTAACAGGGAAGAGAACGGCAACTGTTGTAGCTTTAACTCAAATCATACTATTAGAACTAGGCATCCCCAAATTCCACGGCTTTGCCCTAGCCTACCCCCATGTAAACGAAATCATGCGGCAAAACGCCGACAGAAAATTCGAGTAAGAGGACACACAAAAACCACGTCAGCAAACTTGCCCGAGGCAAGCTTACTTATGACGTAGAAATTGTGCGAGCAACATTCCACTTAAAGCAGCAAAACTTAAAGCTTTAACGGGATTTTCAGTGACGTAATCAAGGACATTTTCTCGAACGTCAGTAGACTTCTGTTGCAACGAACTCCATGAAGCTTGTAACGATTCTTCTGACATTCCTTGAGCGAGATGCGCTGGATCGTGCACTTCTTTAGTATGCATTGATATGTCCTCAAAAATTTATCGCTGGAATAGTCAAAGGTAACATACGTAAATCCCTTAGTTAAATTAGCACTCTTACTATAAATGCTGCTCAAACAATTATCGAAGCGGGGAATAATTTCTAATAAAAACACGATAGCGGCAGAATTAGCACAATACCTTACTCATGTGAACGAATTATGCTATATTTGACCCAACGAATTTTGCATGGATGCTTTATGAAAAGAATAAGTTTGCTAGTCTTCCTCGCCTGTTGCTTGTTAATCCCTACTTGTTTTGCGATGGAGACGTTAGTTTACATGCTGCGTAGCCATACGCCGGTTAACCGCAGTTCGACTCCTTCAACTGCGTTACAGAGTCTCCAGCAACATTATAAATCGATCACTATACTGAGCCCGCAGGCTTATCAGATTAATGATAAAGGCGTGGTGACGAATGGCGTGGATGCCGAGGTCCTAGCGTTTTCTCGTACAAACAATGTGAAGCTGATGGTGCTTGTCACAAACCGGCAGTTTGATACGCAGCAGGTTCATTCTTTTTTAGCCAATCCTGAAGCTCAGCAAAAGGCGATCCATTCTTTGGTGGATTTGTGTGAGAAGAATCATTTTTACGGGGTGCAGTTGGATTTTGAGATGGTTGATATAAAAGATAAAGCGCCTTTAACCGCGTTTTTTCTTGCAGCGACTCAAGCGTTACACGAACATCACATGGTAGTTAGCTTAGCCATCGCTCCGGTAGTATCCGATCACGACTTTCCTACCGTATTTTTACGCAAAGTGTATGAACACTGGCAGGGAGCTTACGATCTTCCAGCTTTAGCCAATAGCGCCGATTTTTTCACTGTCATGGCTTACAACCAACACGAAGGAAAAACCACACCCGGCTCAACTGCCACGTTGCCATGGGTAGAAGCAACCCTACAATATACATTGCAGTATATTAAACCCGAGAAAATTTCTCTGGGCATTCCAGCCTTTTCTACTTTTTGGTTTTTAGGCCAAGATCCCCAATCAGGAAAGTTATCAGCAAAAATGGCTGACATTCCTTATCAAAAAGTTCAATCAATTCTTGAAAAGAATAAAGCAAGTTTAGTTTGGAATAAAACGGATAAAATCAATTATGCAGTCTATCAACGTGGCTGGCTGAATCAATATCTGTTTGTTGAAGATGCTAAATCTTTTAAAGCTAAGTTAGCGCTTGTAAAAAAATATCATCTGCGTGGAATTTCCATCTTTGATATTGGGTCTGAGGATCCGGACATATGGTCTGTTTTAAAATGACTCGGGGCCCGTCACGCTGCGGGTATCCCATCGCTGCGCGCTGGGAGCCCTCCCTCCGGTGCCACCCGGTTTTTTGAATTTTTGACGGCTCGCTGCGCATCGCGCTTGATGGCTTTTAATGTAGCCTGGATGGAGCGCAGCGAATCCGGGGAAATATATCATTCATTTTTTAAGGAAGGTATGATTTCCCTGGATTCGCTGCGCTCCATGTATAGTCCGGGGACATACCTGACACTTGTTCCTGGGACATAGTTGACACTCTATAATGGCCATTTTGACTTAAAGAGGCTCAAAATGGCTTGGAAAGAGGAAACAATTATGTCTCAAAGATTATCATTTATCCAAGCCGTACTTGAACAGAAAAAACCCTTTTCACACATTTGCAGAGATTTTGGTATTAGCCGTCAAACGGGCTATAAGACCTTGAACAGCTATCAACTTAAAGGCGAAGAAGGCCTATGTCCGGGTTCGAGAGCGCCGCTCTCTAGCCCAAATAAGACATCATCTGAACTCGAAAATGAAATATTTTTATTGCGTGCAAAATATCCGACATGGGGAGCAAGAACAATGCATGCTTTCTTATCAAATACACAAAACAAAATTCCTTCTATAAGTACTATTTCTGCAATATTAAAACGTAATGGTTATATCAGCACCGAAGAATCATTGAAACGTAAAGCTCATATCCGATTTGAGCGCGAATATTCAAATGATCTGTGGCAAATGGATTTTAAAGGGAGGTTTCATTTGGAAACTAAAGAATGGTGCTATCCATTAACAATTGTAGATGATTATTCTCGTTTCTCACTCTGCTTACAATCATGCAAAAACGAAAAAACTAACACTGTTTTGCAGCATCTTTATAAGGTTTTTTGCGAATACGGACTGCCAAATCAAATTAACGTTGATAACGGTAATCCATGGGGGCATTCATCAGGAGTTAGGTATACTTCACTTACAATTTGGTTAATACGATTAGGAATAAAAGTTACGCATTCGCGCCCCTGGCATCCTCAAACCAATGGCAAAATTGAACGCTTCCATCGTACTTTAAAAAATGATGTTATCTCTAGAAATAAAATTCGAAACTATAAGCACGCCCAAAATCTTTTTGATGAATGGAGAGAGGTTTACAATTACATACGACCTCACCAAGCCATTGGATTACTTACACCGAGTCAACGTTACAAACCAAGCAGAAAATCAATGCCTAGCAGTCTGCCATCGATTGAGTACGAAGAAAATGCCATTGTAAAAAAGGTTCGTGGCAATGGTGGAATTATTTATAAAGAAAAAGAATACATTGTAGGAAAAGCATTTCGAGGTTTAAACGTGCAAATCAAACCCAACGAAATACATAAAAAAGTAGAAATTTATTTCTGTACAGATAGAATTTACTCCGCAACCCAGCCTTAGCTAAGGCTGGTTATTTATCAATCATAGTGTCAGGTATGTCCTCGGAACACTGTCAACTATGTCCCAATCTGTACATCCATCCAGGCTACATTATTACCGCAGCCAATAAATTCCGATAAAAAAACGCTTTTATTCCTCCACTCCACACACCCATCCGCTCTAAATATTTTTTAAATTTCTGTTTACCAATAAACAATCCCTTCACAAATAATCCTAGCAATTTCCATCCCGAACAATATTTCAAAAACAACAAAGCATGTGACAAAACAATTTCCTCTTCTGTTAACTCCGTACCAAATGGGAAGGGTTTAAAATACTCTTCAGTTCCTTCCATCAATTTCTTTACTACTTCGGGATAATTCTGACGATACATCGCCGGTATTTCATATCCCTGTTCAACCTTGCCATATCGCTTCGCTTGCGCTAACAACTTTTCTTGTACTCGGGAATCGGTAATCTGCAAAATTCTTTTAATAATCTCAGCATCCATTTGGCTGCGGCAATCTGCGATTCCATATTCCGTTACCACTAGGTCGCGCAAAAAACGGGGAATGGTAAAATTTTCATAATCCCAAATAATATTTGATTCCCAGCCTTTATGGGTCTGCCGCATACTTCGACAGTTAATAATTGATCGAGATCCGGGTAATTTTTGGGACATGTAAATGAAATCAAATTGACCGCCTACACCACTTACTTCCTGCAAATTTTTCAATCCATCTGAAATGACAACGCCACCTAAAGTTATCATCATCGCGGAGTTTACAAATCGCATGTGTTGTCTTTGTAGGGCTAACAATTCTGGATTCCATTCCAATGTATTAGTTCGAAATACAGTCGTCATATCGATTTGTTTTAAAACATTGGTATCTAATTCACGCAATTGGCGATATAAAGCGTTGGTTCCTAAAAAAAATGCAGCATGTAAAAATTTCCCTTGCTGTAATTTGTCGCCTAAACCATAACGTAAAATGGTATCGCGGGATTCCGATAAGCTAAGATCAGCAGGAACACGGGTTGTTGAATTTAAAATTAAAGTGCCTGACTCATAATATACTTCGGGTTTGAGTATGCCGAAATGCTGCAAAAATTCTACATTGCTTGCTGAAAGTGGGGAGGAAATTAGTTCACATTCTAATAAAACATCAATCATACCCCAAGAAACCTGTTCGGTTATTTTTCCTTGATTTAATAATTGCTGAAGTACAACGTGATCATAGGTGCGCTTTTTTAAAATACCATTATCATAGAGTGCTAAATAGTCATCACTGAGCATTTCAGTTGAACCATATAAACCTTTTTCAAACGTATCCACGCCACCAATTTCAACAACCGAAGGAAATTTCGCCTTAACGTTTAATTTTTCCAACAAACCGACGTATAAAGCATTATGCTTTTCTCTTACAGTTAAAGCATTAGCAACCGCCGTACTTAACTTACCTATCCCAATTTGCAAACAACCATCATCTTTAATTAATGCACTCGTATATAAGCCTATCATATGATCGCTTAACGCTAATTCATCATGAGGCAATGCAAACAATTGACGATACTGGCCAGTGTCGAGGATATCAGTAAATGTTTCCGCTGGCAGGACTGCATCACCAAACATAAAAGGTAAGTTTAAATTAACTTCTGCAACCACAGCCATTTTTCTGCCGGATTGTCGCATTTCCTTTACTGCTTCATGAAATAAATCCGAATTACAACTCAAACTATATAAATTGGCATCTTGATCGGAGTGCGCTACCATCTGTGCTATTACATTGACCCCATACGATTGAATATCACGTGCCGCATTGGCATAAGTACTACTGATATAATTTTGTTGTGCATAAGCGTTATGCAAATATTTGCCGGGTGAAAGAAAAAATTCGATAACGCGAATATTGTGAGGTAACGCTTGCTTGTCTCTTGCCTTTTCATAAAGCAAATCTTCATAATCACCGAGTATACGTTCGAGTATAGGTGCAACTAAATTTTTTTCTAATTCTTGAGAAAACTCAGGCCGTGCTAAAGTCAAGCCAGTTAAAATCGTCAACTGAAGAGAAGCATCTGCTGCCGCCAAACGATAGAGTGCGTTCAATAACCCAACGGGTTTACCCAAACCCAAGGGTACGCCAATGACGATCGTCTTTCCTAAATCGGAGATGAGCTTTGCAGCGGCGACTTCAGTGTGGCTATAATAATGCGTCATGCAGATTCCACCTTAATTCCATTACGATCATTCTATGTTATGCGCAAAATAATGACAACCGACTTTAAGCTTAGTATACTGTTTTCTAAATTAAATGAATGGATCATCGCTATGGAAAGGCTCGGCTTTTATAAAAAAATCGTTTGTATAATTGCAAGCTTAATTTTCGTTCTGATATCCCATTCTGCTATTGCCATCGAGCCTGGAACAAACACACCAGCAACCGTAAGTGGCGATATTACACCAGATCCGGTGGGTAATTTTATCGTGCCTTCCTATCAACAACCCGGGCCCTTAATTTCTTTAGGTCAAACCATTGTTGATAAAGGTGTCAGTCAAATTGTCTTGTTTGGCTCATACCTCAATGGAAATGGACAAAACTATACTGCTTTTGCACCTGAATTTATCCATGGCATAACCGATCAGCTCACTTTTTTATTTTCATCACCCTATGCCGTAGACTTCCAACAAAAAGGCGCACATTCTTCCGGCTTTCAAGATCTCGATTTTCAATTGGAATATGCGTTTTATTCCAAATCCACAAAAACTTATACTGATACTGCAACTGTCATCGGCGCAGTATCGCTGCCAACCGGATCAGGCACGACCAATCCTCCCACGGGTTATGGTGCAGTGAGTTATCTCATTGGGGGAACTTTCAATCGAACGTATGCAGACTGGCTCGGGTTTGTTTCTGGTGGGGTACAACTGCCAACAAATCATAACGGCACAAAATTCGGAAATTCTTTCCTCTATCAAGGAGCCATTGGAAAAAATATTTCAGTCATTCAATCAAAATGGGTCTTTGCTTGGTTGGTGGAAGTCGATGGAACCTATAGCAAACGCAATCAAATCAACAATATTGTCCAACATAACTCAGGCGGAAATACGATTTATGTTACACCCTCTCTCACGCTGTCATCAAAATCAATGTATTGGCAACTGGGTATCGGCGTACCCGTAGTGCAAAATCTTTATGGGAATCAACCAAAGAATAATTATAGCGTTTCAGCAGATATTACAATCAATATATAACTCCCAATCACATGATTGAGAGTTATCAACCACACGAAATCGATTACCACGTACTAGGATAAGATTTCTTTTTTTTATGTGTCTTCATTTTTTTATGACTACTACCGCTACCTAAACCCGTTTTTTTAATAAAGCTTTTATACAATGACTGAAACAGGGATTTGCCTTTTTTTGTAGCCATATCCAACCCTCCTCCGCTTTGAGCCTTTTTAAATCAAAAAAGTAGCCCTTGTAGTTATTATAACTCCTCTATATTGACAAAAATGCAATTAATTCGAGTCTTAGAATAAAATCAGAGGGTTAAGTATTTAAAAAAAATGCGGGTAAAAAAAGGTTATACAATCAATTTACTACTCTTTATTCCCCTGATTTAAGCCAAATTTTGCCTAAAATACACATGATATAATGGTATCTATTCTTCAGAATTAAGTTGATTTCACTTGCAATATTAACAGGGGGAATTCGACATGATTGCCAAACTTTTCACTCTAGTCGCTTGCGTTTTACTCTTATCAAGCTGTGCAACCAACGGTTGCTGCAGCAGCTGGGCCTCATCCGGTTCAGGCTGCGGCGTAGTCTACACCGAACCCACATGTGCTGATACCGCTTCTTGTTGGGATGGCTGTGGCAGTCGCTGCGCCCACTCCTTCGACAACATTGGCGCCATCGGATGCCCTACTTCGTGCCAAGTTAATCTCTACGAATAAAACAAAAACTCTCCCCCTTTCGGGGGAGGTTAGCCTTACTCTTTCAACTTTCTATATTTCACTCGATGCGGCTGCTTCGCCTTATCGCCCAACCGCTTAATTCGATCCGCCTCATATTCCTGATAATTCCCAGTAAAGAACGCAATCGACCCATCATCTTCAAACGCTAAAATATGCGTCGCAATCCGATCCAAGAACCAACGATCATGCGAGGTCACCATCGCACAACCTGGGAAGCTTAACAACGCATCTTCCAACGCCCGCAATGTTTCAACATCCAAATCGTTGGTCGGTTCATCTAACAAGAGCACATTACCACCGCTACTCAGCAATTTCGCCAAATGCACACGATTACGCTCACCGCCGGATAAATCCTTAATAAATTTTTGTTGATCCGTACCTTTAAAATTAAACCGCCCAACATACGCACGTGAAGGCATTTGGAATGTACCAATGGTCATGATATCCAACCCATTTGAAATTTCTTGCCATACCGTATTTTTACCTTCCAAGGAATCACGGCTTTGATCCACATAAGCGATTTGCACAGAGTCACCAATACGAATATCACCACCATCCGGTTGCTCAAGACCCGCTAACATTTTAAATAAAGTCGATTTACCAACACCATTCGGACCAATAATCCCAACAATCGCACCTTGAGGTACAGTAAAACTTAAATCATCAAATAAAATACGATCGCCATATTGTTTTTTCAAATTGGTGACTTCAAACACTAAATCACCCAAACGCGCACCAGGTGGAATGTAAAGTTCTTGTGTCTCACTGCGCTTTTGAAATTCTTTCGAATTCAATTCTTCAAAGCGAGCAATCCGCGCCTTGCTTTTAGCTTGACGACCTTTCGGATTGGATCGTACCCATTCTAATTCTGCTTTTAATGCTTTGCCATGCGACGCTTCTTGGCGTTCTTCTTGCGCTAAACGTTTTTCTTTTTGCTCTAACCAAGAAGTGTAATTACCTTCATACGGTATACCTTGACCGCGATCTAATTCTAAAATCCAACTAGCCGCATTATCTAAGAAATAACGATCATGGGTTACTGCAACAACCGTACCTGGGTAATCATGTAAGAAACGCTCTAACCAAGCTACACTTTCGGCGTCTAAATGGTTAGTCGGCTCATCGAGTAACAACATATCAGGCTTAGACAATAATAATCGACATAACGCAACGCGACGACGTTCGCCACCTGAAAGTTTGGTCACATCAGCATCCCAAGGCGGTAAACGTAACGCATCCGCAGCCACTTCCAACGTATGCTCTAACTCCCAAGCACCCATCGTATCAATTTTATGTTGCAAATCACCTTGCTCTTCCAACAACTTATTCATTTCATCATCGCTCATGGGCTCAGCAAATTTCATACTGATTTCATTAAAACGATTTAATAAGAAAATGACTTCGCCAATACCATCTTCGACATTGCCACGTACCGTTTTATTCGGATCCAATTGCGGCTCTTGCGGCAAGTAACCCATTTTTACCCCAGGCTGAGGACGTGCTTCGCCAAGAAATTCTTTATCTATGCCACCCATAATTTTTAACAGGGAAGACTTACCGGAACCATTTGAACCCAAAACGCCGATTTTTGCGCCTGGATAAAAGGATAACCAAATATTCTTTAAAATTTCACGCTTCGGCGGAACGACTTTGCCCACACCTTGCATGGTAAATATATATTGTGCTGTCATAGATAAACTCCGAGCTAAAACGATGAGGGGCATATCATAATTGCATTTAGCCGCTAAATCGACGAAAATATGGATATTTTTTCGCAATCATTGGGCTTATTATGACCGATTCTAAACGGATACCCTTCATTTACCGCTTTCTCTCTTCGGTTTTTCTATTATCGATGATTTTAAATACGGCAGCCTGCCGAGCGGATGAAGATAAAATTGCACTGTTTCCGTTAGATCATTACGACCAAACGATCTCAACTTGGATCAATCCTGCAGAAGATAATTATGATAAGCCGTTATTCAGCAGCGATATTCAACAAAAACGATTTGATACGCTGATTAAACATTATGTGGGCGCCGCCTCTCCCTGGAGTCCAGAGTACGTCAATCATATTTTACATCGTGCTTCGTCTGATACTATTTACGCGATGGAAGTCGACATCCTCGCCGATTTTACTAATGTAAATAAACCCGATGACCAAATTGGTTACGGGGAAAATTTTCATCCGCATACATTAGATTGGATTAATCAAATTAAAGAGAATAGTCATTTAGCTCAGTTTAACGATATAAATTATCAGGCAAATAATCGTGCTATTGCTGTTGATAATTTACTGTTACGTGCATTGCCTACGAATGATCCGAGTTTTTATAGTCACCGTTTAGCAGGTCAAGGTTATCCTTTTGATAATTTACAAATGTCGGCGTTGTGGGCTGGCACTCCCGTTTATATTATCGGTGAAACTCTGGATCACGCTTGGTCGTTAGTAATCACACCTGATTGTATTGCGTGGACAAAAACTTCTGGCCTTGCGCGGACTGACAGTACTTTCATTTCTACTTGGCAAAGCGCGGCTAAAAAACAACTTGCCGCAATTACTACAACTGAAACGCCTATTCTAGATAAAAATCATATCTGGCGATTTTCGGCTTATATCGGTTCTGTTTTTCCGATTGTGGATAGTGGATCTGCTTTTCATATTTTGATTCCAATTATGGATATCAATCGGAAAGCGGTGATTACTCAAGCTGAAGTTTCTAATCAACAAGCAGTAATCATGCCGTTGGCTGCTACGCCTCATCATTTTGCTGATGTCATGAATACGCTCATTGGTCGGCCTTATGGTTGGGGAAATTTAAATTTTTATAATGATTGTTCTGCTGAATTGAAAAGCTTACTTACTCCGTTTGGCATTTGGTTACCACGGCATTCATCATCACAAGTTAAAGCGGGTAAAATGGTTGATGTTTCGTATTTACCACCTGCAAAGCGTGTAGAATATTTATTAGAAAATGGTCGACCTTTTTTAACGATCATTTACATCGGCGGCCATGTAATGCTCTATACGGGAAAATTTTCTAATCCAAATACGTTTGATCACAGCCCAATGGCAATGACTTACCAAAACCTATGGGGTATCCGGCCTTCTTCAAACGATAAACGATTTATCATCGGCAAAGCCGCTTTCTTCCCGTTATTGCTTAGCTTTCCAGAAAATAGGAACTTAACATCACAAGCTAGCAAGGATGAATTTCAGGTTGGGTATTTAGATGAGGTGCAAAACTTCTTGTTGTTTGATCAGATTATTGATCTTAAATCCCTAATGTACCCTTCTTAAAATGACGCGGGTCCCGTCACGCTGCGGGTATCCCATCGCTGCGCGCTGGGAGCCCTCCCTCCGGTGCCACCCGGTTTTTTGAATTTTTGACTGCTCGCTTGCGCATCGCGCTTGAATGTAGCCTGGATGGAGCGTAGCGAATCCGGGGAAATATATCATTCATTCATTTAAGAAAATTTTGCCCACCCATATCCACTGCATACATAATAGACAACAATTGAATTATTTCGTACAATACAACCAATACAAAACAATATAAAAAAACAGGTCAAAATGTTTACAACTAGCCTCGCCTATTCCTTACAAGAACCATTCCAAAACGGTCAACTCTTTATCAAAGGAATACCCACCCCATCCGCCATCCATAACGAAATCTCCCCTGTCGGCGAATACCAAACCCTTGCAACCGTAGAAATCCTTAAATTCCTAAAAACTCAAACGATTTCCCTACAAGAAACCACCGTAATTGGCGAAGACAAGGAACTCAACACCGCCACTGGATTTGGCTTCATTCACGACAGAACAAACACAGAAGAAAAAGAAGCAGACACCATAGCCCTAAAACATTTCGATTTTATCTATTTCGAAGAATCATCCGAATACGCAAAAAAAATTCCCGACCAACTATTCGATTTCACATCTGCTCTCATTGAAGCAATTTTCTTACGAATTGAATACAAAAAATTAACAGGTATTACTTTACCTATCTTACAAAAATATTCCAAATTTAATTTGGCAAAAATTCCCGAAAGTTTTTACACAGAAGAGAACATTTTATTACTTTGGGAAAAAGTCTTAACTCGTGTACAAATAACAAAATCGGTACGTTATCTTCAGAATACATTTAAAACAGTTGCATTATACGGAGCGAGTAAAACGTTAGAAATCGCAAAAGACACAATGATGTCAGGCCCAGCTGATAGTAATTATTCTGAAAAATTGCAAAACAAAATCAATTTTCATATTCTGAGCACGGCCTATGGTAAAGCAAAAGCTACTCCTAGTGTATGTCATCATTTTTTAACTAATTTGAATGGCTATAGTCAGCACTTCATTGAAACGCTGTGGTTGACTGATCCAAGTGAAATATCAAATGACGTTAAAGACAGATTGATGAGACTATTCATCAAGAATAGAAAAATCGCACCTACAACAATGGACAATCCACCTTTAAGTGAACATAACAGACTTCACTTCATTAAAAGTTATCTCAGACACGGTATTAATGTAGATTTTCAAGACATTTGCCAACCCTGTTCGCCAGATGTCGGCACTTATTTAATTGCAAAAAAATATGATATGGCAGATTTGATCTTAATGATTCAGGATCAGGCAACTGAAAAAGTAAAAGATATCATTGATGATCTTAATTCCAATTATGATGCAAAAATATTTTATCAAGATTTATTAGAAATAGCCTATTTCATTTGTCATTTTGATATTTTAGAAAATGTGAAAAATGAAATCCCCTTGATAGAAAAAGAGCTTGCTCAATGTATTAAGAGTAAAAATCTTCAACTCAAACCTTTTCTTTTTTATCTCAATCATTTAATCCAATTTGGCATCCTCAGGCCAGCATTCGTCAACGAATTATTTACGGATAAAATTAATCTCATTTCAAATGCAACAATTGAATACCTTAGCCATTTACAGCCCATCACATTATTAAATTTAAAACCACAACTCAAATTTCCAAATCATTTTTTTGGATACGATGAAAGAAACAATGGCCAGCAAATTGATTTTTTGCTAGGAAGAAAACAAGAGCATGAACCAGAAATATTCCTGAAAAACAATAATGATAGCTACCTAACCAAACTTTGTAAGAAAAAAAATATTAATCACGCCGTATTTTATACGCCTACTAATGCACGCACTTTGGATGAACATATTGATTGGGCATTTAATGCGATTTATTCTCGGGATTTTAGTCAGCAGTCCCCGTCAAGAGATTCAATTAAAAGATTAAAACACGGTATCTCGCATACAACTCGTGTTGCAATCTATGTTAAAGTTTTTGCCAATTTATTTAAAGAATTCGGGATCGGTCAATTAAGCGAGTCTGAACTTAAGTTAACTCAATTAGCGGCGGTTTTTCATGACGCCGGACGTGAAGCAGATGGTGAAGATTTGTGGGATCTTGATAGCGCTGTTTTATTTTATTTGTATGCTGTTAAAGTAGCTCGTTTGGAACCAAAACAAATCATACCTTATGTAGAATGCATTGCAAATAAGGATGCGAACAAAGATAAACCTTTTTATAAATGGAGCGAGTACGATCTTGACACTGGACCAAAATGGGAAGAAGTTCCATTTAAATCAGACTATATTACTTTACCCATCATGGCACTACATGATGCAGACTGCTTAGATATTTTGCGAGTCAAATTTGATTTTAAAGTTGAATATTTGTATTTCTATTCATTACTCAAACTATCATTAGGCGCGCATGCAAATCGTCCTGCTTTTGAAAAATTGGCAATTGTATTAAGACAGGCGCAAAGCTTACTGGTTTCGCAAGGCGATTCCAATGTTAATCGCTCCATCGATATTAAAATAATATATGAAAATGGTAATTGCCTCGCCGAAACGAATAAGTTAATTAATAAATTAAGCTACTTTGGTGAAACACTAGAAGAAAAAATTGATAAAAGCCACTACACCGAAAACGAGCTTGTGTTGGAATCACAGTACCAAGAACATCTGATCAGCGGTGATTTATTTGCAAGAGCCGTAGCTGTTCCTTCTGCTATTCATACCAAGCTTGGTCCTAATGGTGAATATGAAACGTTAGCTGCCTGTGAAATCCGAAAAACCTTAAGAAGACCTGGCGTGGCTACACGCACCTTGAAAAATGATAACAAAACCAAAAATGGTAACCCTAACCGTGCAGTCAGTTTATTAGGTTGGGGCGGCGAAATGTATGCCGGTGTCGGATTTGGTTTTGTTATCAATAGTGATAGCCGAATTAAAGCCGGCGCCATTGGTAATCTTGCCTCAGGCAATGGTAAAAGAAATAATCTTAAGCTTGAAGTCTTAACCATACCTGAAAGACTCCAGTTAATTCAAGACATTCAAGATAAACTCAAAATGTTTGCCTACGTTTCTAAACAGGGGAATATCGTCTATAAACATACCGAATTTACAGCAGATATCGATCATTTCAGTTTTATCTTGTTTCAACATAGTCCGAATTATTACGATACGAACAAACTACAACATCCCACAAGAATTAGCCAGTATGCGCCATTCTTGCAAGCCTATTTTTTGCACATTGAATATCAAAAGAAAGCGGGGATTGTTTTACCCATTTTTAAGTATTACCCTGAACATAATAAAATTGAATTAATGCCTAAAGCACTCTTAACTCAAGACAGTATCATTAAAACTTGGGAGAAAATGTTAGAGGATTTTCAATCATATTCTTATCAGTATTTTCCCTACCCACTGGGTAGCGTCTCGTTGGATGGTTATAAAACTTTTGCCATGTACGCACAAACCAATGCGGTATTTACTTTTATGCAACGTTTGGCATCGGCTGACAGTAACTATCCGGATGAAATGCAAAATGCGATTAATTTTCATATTTTGAATATAGGGTCAAGAAAATTAAGAACTAGTAATTTTATTTCTCATTTTGTTTTTTTAAATTATTTAGAAAACTTTTCTGCACTCGCCATGTGGTTAATAGCAGAAAAAGATATGCCACAACGTATTAAAGATCAGGTTGATGATGAATACATAACTATAAAATTCAACCAGGCTAACGAGAAGATTACGATACCTGATTGGAATGAATGTATTTTATTTAATGTACTACAAAATTATAAAAGACACGGTACCAATGTCGATTACCTTGACACATTTTGCTTAAGCGATGCAAATGTTGCAATGTATCTGCTGGCAAAAAGATTTAACATGAAAAAATCCTATGAAATGCTTGGCTGGAAAATGAAAAATCAAACGGAGTCTTGGATTGACGCCTTATATTCGATGGCAATTTATCCTGTTAAATCAGATGAGTTTTACAAACAGTTAAAACGGATTGCTTTTACCTGCATTTTTTTTGATTTAACAGAAAAAATTCCGAGCGCATTACTAAAATTAGAAATCGCTCTTTTCAAATTTATGGCTAATATCGACAAGCCTGTTAATAAAATATTGTATTATTTAAATCACTTTGTTCAATTGGGAATAATTAAACCCCAGTTTGCACGCGTTTTAGCACAAAGCTATCAATCAAATGCAAATGTTGTCGGCGAAAATCCCCATGTCAACCATCCCAGCAAGCTGGAACCGATCAAGCCAACAAAGCTTGGATCCCGATTTGAGTTTTTTTACACGCCATCTATGGATCAAGGCGTACTTTCTGTTAGCGTGCGAGCGGAAAAATCAGCGCCACATTAAAATGACGCGGGTCCCGTCACACTGCGGGTATCCCATCGCTGCGCGCTGGGAGCCCTCCCTCCGGTGCCACCCGGTTTTTTGAATTTTTGACGGCTCGCTGGCGCATCGCGCTTGGGTTTTAATATTTTTACAGCTCGTTTGCACATCACGCTTGAATGTAGCCTGGATGGAGCGCAGCGAATCCAGGGAAATATATCATTCATTTTTTCAAGAAAAGCACAATCCCCCCACATTCGCCGCGCTCCAAACACCCCACATTGAAATGGATTTCCAGCTAACCAATCGCTACAATACAAAAAACACAACCAAGGACGACCCAAGTGACCCCAACCCAAAAACTCTGGCAACACCGAACCTTCCTCGTCCTTTTCTTCACCTTCGCCGCCTTCGCCCTAACTTCCATAATCGCCTCCGTCGAATCCATTCCCGACCTCGCCGATTACGTCAACCATCTGGCCTGCATCATCCAAGCCAAAATCGCCCTAACAAATGGCCAATTTCCATTACGCATAGCTCCGATAGAACAAAACGGCTGGCAATACCCTCTTTACCAATTCTATTCTCCAACTGTCTACACCATCGCCGGGCTAATCTACTGGCTCATTACTCCAGACAACCCCCTCTGGAGCATCAAAATCATGATGATCGGCTCATTAATCCTAGCCGGCCTTTTCATGTATCGTCTTGCCTATTGGTTCACCGAATCAAAAGCCGCCTCTATCTTAGCGGGCATGGCCTACATCGCTTCACCTTATTACGTAGTCGTAGTCAGCCGCCTCGGCAATCTCTGTGAAACACTAGCCCTAGCACTCATACCCGCCGTTGTTTACTACAGCATCCAACGCTTTTACCATCCAGACGATAATAAAAATTTAGCACTCTGCGCCCTCTTATGGTACTTGCTGATCACCGTCCATCTAGTCAGCTTCATCTATACCTCTTTATTTGTCGGCCTTTTATTACTATTTTTCGCCCTACAAAATAAATCCCTCTGGCGAAATCTCATCAATGTAGGTATTGCTTATTGCTTCAGTTTAATGCTTGCCGCCTGGTTTCTTGCTCCCGTTGCAGCCGAACAACATTATTTTATGCTAAGTGAAACCTATTTCACCGGCGCCACTCTCCATTACTTTCATCCCATTCTTTCTCACTTATTATCCCCAGCCGCTCTCACGTCACCACATTTTGCGAGCGCTCTCTATCGCTTGCATCCAGATATCGGTTGGCCAATATTATTAGCCGCCGGTATTTGCATTTATGGTTTTTTTAACCAGATGAAAACAGGAAATAGCAAAGCTGATCGCTTGTTACCTCTTTTTATTGTGTTATTCGCGCTCGCCTTTTTTATGGCATGGTCTCCAATCGACTTTTGGCAGTGGTTACCCGCTCCATTGTTAATTGCACAATACAGTTGGCGCTTACTCTCACAAGTTACTTGGATTGGTTCTCTCTTATTCGCCTGGGCTGTTCTCATGCTTTATCAACAACGCATGGATTTAAAACTGGTCGTGATGGGCACCTTCTTAATTTTTATCGCCAGCAGCTCATGGCAACCTGAAATCAAATACACATCTATCAAGCTCGACGAATTCATCAAACAACCCAAACTTGTCTATAACGAAAATGCTTATGCCATCAACTTTTCCAAAAACACTCAGTTTGTCACCGACATCGATAGTATGCTGATTGAACCCAACCAACAAATTAAATGGAATGCACCTTATCTCATTTACAAAGAATTTTTTGCCGTCGGCAACTCCCCTCACATTGAAGTAACCGCTAACATCGATAAAGAAAGCACAAATCAAGAATTGGTAGCGACGGTGAATGGCACGACAATAGCAACAAAAAAATTAACCCCCGGCAAACTAGCATGGAACTTCACGCTCCCCTCTACTTTTATTACCATGAAAAACAAACAAGTCCAACTGTTACAATTCGACTTAAGAAACACGATAAATCAACACTCCGAAGCACTCACATCCAAAACCCTAAAATTAGATCAGATCCTCTTAACCGGATTTTTAAACCCAACAGAAATCCTCAACGTAAAACAAGTCGAACCAACTTGCCAACACATCAGATCATCAACAATTTGTAAAATAGATGTACCTAAGAATATTTCTTTAATTGAATTACCCGCGTTGTATTATCCGAATTTAATTCACATCACTATTAACGGTAAAACAGTGAGCCCTCATGGTGTGATGTACAAGGGGTATTTGCTTACTGGTGTAAATCCAATACCGGGAATTACAAATACAATTAAAGTAGAATTCCGAGGAATTGCCTGGGCAAATTGGGTGAGTTTAATGGCTTGGGGTATATGGATATTAACGTTTGCCGTCGGCCTCCGATCACGTAGATGACTCGGGTCCCGTCACACTGCGGGTATCCCATCGCTGCGCGCTGGGAGCCCTCCCTCCGGTGCCACCCGGTTTTTTATATTTTCACGGCTCGCTTCGCATCGCGCTTGGTAAAATCTTTCTTGATTTCCCTTTTTCAAAGGGAAATCAAACCTTCCTTGAAAAAATGAATGATATATTTTCCCGGATTCGCTTCGCTCCATCCAGGCTACATATAAAACACTATCCGTCGGCAAAATACATCAACAGAAACCATCGCAATTAAAATCCAAACGCGATGCGCAGCGAGCCGTCAAAAATTCAAACAACCGGGTGGCACCGGAGGGAGGGCTCCCAGCGCGCAGCGATGGGATACCCGCAGTGTGACGGGACCCGAGTCCTTTTAAGCTTTTAATCTTTTAATCTTTTACTGGAATAACCGCCTGCAATTCTCCAGCAAACTTTTTAAAGTACTCATAAGTCATATAATAATTCCCATGATCCCCCGCCGCCGAGCTCCAAGAATTTCTCAAAATAAATAACCCCGTATGAGTATTCCCCTCTGCATCAACCGCGACGCCCTCATCATCATATCCCATAATAACCATCTCATGCCCTGCAGTCTCAGCACCTGGAATATCTAACTCTTTCGTCACCGCCCAAGTATCCAACGGTACATGATGCATTGCACACGCGCCGACAGAACAACTATCGGTAATAACCAACACCACACCCACCGTCAAACGATTTCCACTCGCTAAAAGTTCTTTCGTTTGATTAAAAATTTGCTCTGCCTTTTCCGGTGTAAAACTAGAACTAAAACGCTGATTGAAATCCAACAGAAAAACTGGATCAAGCAACTTCGTAATATCTTCACTCAATACTTTAAAATCATCTTCCGACATTGGACTGCCTTGGCTCTGACTATAAGTCGGATAATATCGAAATCCAGCGCAGCCACGCATACGCTGTTTCGTTTTGCTTACAACACCAAAACGAAACATTTGATCCAACACCCAAGGACCTACCGTACCATCCCAACCACTCGGCATATAAGAATCTTTTTCAAGATAGGCGCCTAACTCTAACTGACATAACTGACTCACATGATCACCACGACCTAAAGCCGCATCAATTAAAGCCGTATTTGCAAATGTAGCACAAGCCCCGTGCATACCTTGATCTAAAACGGGAACACCATTCATGCCAATATTCGTTGCCGCAGGTAACATAGAAATTTCATGAAAACCCTTCTTTGGTTTAAACCCAAACAAAGCCGCTTTCTCTCTCGAACTCAACTTAAGTTTCATGAGGTACACGTCTTTATTATTCACGCCAGCACCGTGTACACCTTCTTCAGGAGCAGCAGTAATTTTTGCCGCAATCGGTTTCTCAAGTTGAAATGCATTTACACTCAGAGATAAACAAGAAACTAACAAAGAAAAGATTACAAAACGAAACGTCTTATTCATAAAAAACTCCAAAGATTGACGCGAAAACATTGTGGCCTAGAATAGATATAAACATATTTAAAGTCAAACAAACCCGCTAGGTTTGTACAATTTTTAATTAATCTGGTTCAAATTTTCTATCATTAAAGAAGAAATAATTTGGTGTACAACCCGAGTCGGATGCACATGATCCCAAAACACATGATCATCTTCATTTTGACAACGCGTTCCTGCACCGGCTTGAAAACCTTTAGAGATTGAGAAAGTTTCCGCTAAATCCGGATTCGATTTCACATAAGAAATAAATGCTTCACTGCCATTTTTTTCCTCACGATCCGGCAAAGAATCGTCGTAGGTATAACCACCAGTCCAACAAGGTGTATGCGTATCCGTAATATGCAACTGATATTTCAGATTGAATGCTTCGGGTTGCGCTATTAACGAATTAAAAAGCTGGCTAATCTCATGCCAATGAAATTGCACATTAGGATACTGTTCCTGCAATTTCTTTATTGCGGCCTCTAACTTAATATTATGTAAGCGACATAATTCCGCTAACACATCTTTTTCATTATGCAATTCAGCATAAGGCAAATTAGATAAATCCGGCACATCAATAATCATAAATTTTTTCGCGCCAATGCGAATCAACAATCGAATTTCACTCACGATTTTATTAACAACTTGCGTCGTCACTTCATCTGGATTATTCGCTCCATTCAAATAATCATTTGAACCAATCCAAAAAACAAATAAAGTTTGGGAACGATCTTCAATCATGTTATCCATTAAATAATGTTCAACAGAAGTTTGTAAGGAGTAAGGAACAAAACCATCCCATGGCTTATGGTAGACTGCGGTTTCACCCGCCACCGCATAATCTTCTATCGTCACTGGCCTTTTATCACGATAATAATTTTCTACCGTATCGACCCAAACATTCCCATTCGTAAAACGTCCATTAGAATAAGGCGGCGATTTCGGTAATAAATGTCCATCATGCTCATAAAGATAACCATCGTCAGATAAGCTATCACCAAAGATAACCATTTTATTAAATGCGGATGCGGGAAGGGAAATAACAGAAAGGGTAATAAGTAGGATAAAGTATTTCAGGTATCGAAATGCATCCATGCCGAACTCCTTTGTTCTTTAATACAAGTGGGCTAATGCACTTTATAACATCTTCAATTTACGCGAGCCCACTCGAGCTTGTTTGAGATTATCCAGATTTTGTGTAATGGCGTCAACATGACGATTATCTTTACCCATCGCTGATAATTTATTATACGCAACGATACCACCGATGCCTAATAAGGGTAAGGTAATGACTGAAGATAAAATTACCAAAATTGTTTTAATAAATTTTTGTGTTCTTTCATCGCGAGCGCTAATTAATACCGGTAGTTTTTTTGCAAACTCAGAATGAAAATCACCGACCTTCTTACTTGGAATGCGATTTTGATCTTTCAAGATAACATTTAAATTCGCCAAAATTTCATATTTCTTAATAGCATCATGCACGAACGGATGCTTTTTCAAATATTTTTGCAACGAACCTTTCATTTCATTCTTATTATAATCATCTAATACAGCATCCAAAAATCCTAGCTTAGATTCTACAATCTGCTCGCCATCCAACTGTGTTTTTTTATAATTACGATAACGATTACCAAACGCTGTTTTCTTCAATGCCGATTCAATATCTTTAGCTAAATCTTCCATAAATTCATTGATACCATCTTGCATGGCAACTACCTTAAGCTCGTAAGGTTGAATGCTTGCTTTACGTGAATTTATGCTCCCAAGCAAAGTCTCAATATCATCATTGAAGTTACTTTCAAATTGTTTTGTATTTGTATAAGAATCCAAATCCTTACCTTCTTTTGGAAACAAGATAGTAAGAGAGTCTATAACAGCAGTTTTATACTGTAACTTCTCAGTTTCAATTTGCGTTTTCAATTGCTGCAATTCAGCACTCGTTTGACATAATTTAACGGCTGCCGTTTTCTCATCGATAAATTGATTGTAAACCGCCATATTTTGAATGACATCTTTTCTAAGGCGGGCAACATTCGAATAAGTTACCAAATTTAAATCAAACACCTCCAACAACGGTGCAAACCAATTTAAATAATTATTAATATTCTTTAACTTCGCCGCTTTAACCAACCCAGGCTGGTATCCAATGATATTTTCTTGATCACTATAAATAGTGGAAGCGGGAATTTTATCTGCTTCAAATATCGCATCAACTTTAGCACGAATATTTTTTAATTTTGCTTGGCATTCATTCGCTAATATACGTTCGCAATCAGTTAAATCTTTTTGCGGACAATATAAATTTCCTAACACATCATCAATATTATTAAAAATTCGACTTAACTCGACAATATCTTTTTGCACATCAAATAAGGCGGGGGTCAATAATGGACTAATCTTTTTTGCATGATCCGCATAATTTGCATCGGTCTCTGTATGAGGTTCTGATCGATATCGAATTACCGATTGCAGAGTAGAAATACCATAACAAACAGCTGAATTGTCTAAATTTTTAGGATCTAACTGATAAAATGCATAAATCTCTTCTAATTTATAATCTAATTTTTGCATTCGTTCTGGATCATCGGGCAAAAGCTCAATCAAGATACCTAAGATATCAGATGCATCGCCTCTTTTAAAATGCGCAAAGTTTAATGAATAGCTTACTAACTCATTTAATATTGCCGCTTTTTCGCCTAAAGCAACAATCGCGTCTTTTACTACTTGAGGGGTAGTTTCAGGATTAGCTAAACTGGCAAGTGAGATTGATTCAATAGCTTGTAATAAGCCTTCTATCATTTGATTCGTAGATGTAACCACTTTTTCTTCCACATCGACGAATTCATTGTCGTGCTGCATAGCAGCAGCATCTCGTTTTAATTCAAGATCCGCAGAAGTACTTCCTTTATTATTCAGAAAGCTGGGGTTAGGCATAGCATCCTCGTTTTACTTTTTTCTCTAATTAGAGGATTAGTCTAACAAAAATACATTAAAATACTCTTAACACACATTTTTCCTATCCTATTGATTTTTATATAATTTTTTATTTAGGACGCGGGCTAGACGGCGCAGAAACTGATTTTGGCTGAAAAATAGGCGCGATTATTGGGCTAGGAGGCTGAGTGGCTGCCGTTATTTTCGGTTTAACAGCCATAGAAGTTAAACTCGCAGAGCGATACATTCTTTGCAATACAGGCGGAGTTTTAGTCCTAATCATTTTTTTAGGCTTAGGTATTACCGCCGTTGGAATCTCTTCATCTGAAGTTATTGCACCCGCAATCCCACCCACCACGAAGAGACCCGCACCAATAGCCATCGCAAGCTGCGCATTTGCTACCAACATAGAAACTTTTAATAGGCCATATAAATAAAAACATAGCGCAACCGTAGCGCCGAAAGCTACCGCAGCGATCCCACCTTTTATCGTATCGATAAATTTACCCACGCCAAATTAGCCCCTGAATAATTACAAAAATAGCAATGCATATAATTAAAACAAGCGGAATTTTACCGCCAATCACTTGGTATGTCGACTTCATATTTTTTCGATAGCGCCCATTCCATACCATGAGTGCTGGTAAAATCATAATCAATACCGCAATACAGACACCGGCATAGGCTAAACCTACGACAAACGCCGTCGGATAGAGTAAAGCAATAATCAGGGGGGGCACAAAAGTCATGGTATGCAAAAATACATTTTTCATACCCACTTTTTCTAAATTGAAACCGTCTGATAAAAAATCCACAACGCAAAGAGCGACGCCTAGAAACGACGTTAATACACATACCGATGTAAATAATTGGGTAAAGACGGAAATGGATGAATTGTTAGAATGATGAATCAATGCTTGTGTTAA
>Ga0207044_1041_pt1 | contig 25839 bp, 19 predicted proteins | sample Alteio_BWMinCont_68_FD_153300 | JGI IMG/M metagenome (GOLD analysis project Ga0207044, IMG submission 153300) | Enriched cells from forest soil in Barre Woods Harvard Forest LTER site, Petersham, Massachusetts, United States -... | ecosystem: Environmental > Terrestrial > Soil > Temperate forest >... | reverse complement strand
TCCGTCATAAACCGTGGATCGACACCACGACTAAAACCTGTGGTTGTTGCTTCTTCTGTTTCCCATTCACCGCGACCATAATCAAGATAGTCCACACCGCAGACATCGATTAACATATCAAATTGAAAATGACTGTCATCTCGCAAGATGCGCGCAACGTCTAACAAGTTTTCTCGCGCCACAACTAAAGTTATTTCACCGTAAGCAACTATAGATTGCTGAATTCGATGAGCAAGCAACTCTGTCATCTTGGCATTCAATGTTTCAACATCGGCCATAAGATACCTTTACCGTTCGATTATTTTGTTTCGTTTAATTTTATTTTGCAGCTGAATCATGCCGTATAATAAGGCTTCTGCTGTCGGTGGGCATCCAGGCACATAGACATCAACAGGAACAATACGGTCACAACCGCGCACTACTGAATAAGAATAATGATAATAGCCACCACCGTTGGCACACGAACCCATGGACACTACCCAACGTGGCTCAGACATTTGATCATAGACTTTGCGTAAAGCCGGCGCCATTTTGTTACATAAAGTGCCTGCTACAATCATTACATCCGATTGTCTGGGACTCGCGCGAAAGATTACACCAAAGCGATCCATGTCATAACGCGAAGCAGCGGCATGCATCATTTCAACAGCGCAACAGGCTAAACCAAAAGTCATAGGCCAAAGTGAACCGGAACGCGCCCAATTTGCAATTTTATCGATGGAGGTGGTAATGAAGCCTTGTTTTTGGATATTCGCTATTCCCATTCTAGCGCTCCTTTTTTCCACTCATAGATAAAACCGACAACTAACAAACCTAAAAATATGCCCATCCCCACGAGACCAAACCAACCGATTTTACGGAAGACAACAGCCCAGGGCACAAGAAATGCCGTTTCTAAATCGAAAATAATAAATAGGATGGCAACAAGATAAAATCGAACATCAAACGGCATTCGCGCATCAGAAAATGCATCGAATCCGCATTCATAAGGGGAAAGCTTAGCAGGATCGGGACGCTTGGGCCCCATGATATAACCGACAGCGGGAACTAGCACACCTAGCCCAACGCCTATGATCATAAAGATAAGGATAGGCAAGTAGTTTTCTAACACGAAATTCTCCTCTTGCGCGTTCTGGGCTTACTTATTCTAAATTTTTTTCTTTGAATCTAACGAAAACAAAAGATTTGGTGCCGATGGACGGACTCGAACCGTCACGGCTTGCGCCACCAACCCCTCAAGCTGGCGTGTCTACCAATTCCACCACATCGGCCAATCTACTTTTGCTTCTTCTTTTAAAACTCCAACTTACCTAGGTATGTTGTTTGGTGTCACAGCGGGCGCAGCAGGTTGCACAGGCGCGCTGGTATGAGGTACTGCTGGTGTAGCAGGTAACACAACCAATCTTTCTTGTTTAGATGCTCGACTCGCCATGTAATTCATGATGAGACTGGTTGAAAAAAATATAACCACAAACAAACTAGTGATTTTTAATAAAAATGAGCCAGATCCGCGGCTACCAAACACTGTTTGGGAAGCGCCGCTGCCAAAAGCAGCTCCGACTGTTGCGCCTTTACCTTGTTGCACTAGCACTAAAGCGATAACGCATACACAGGCAAAAATATGAATCAACAAAACTAACTGATACATTTTTATACTCGTCTCTAATTAAACTATTAAACCGGCATTAATACTTTTTTAGCTGCTGCATGACAGATGGCCAAAAAACTCGCTGCGTCTAAAGATGCACCACCCACGAGGGCGCCATCAATATCGGTCATACCGAATAAACCTGCAGCATTATCCGCTTTAACACTGCCGCCGTAAAGTATTTGCATCGAATTTGCGACATTAATATTGTGTCCAGCCAGTATTTTGCGAACAAAAGCGTGCACATTTTGAGCTTGTTCAGGGGTTGCCGTTAGACCGGTACCAATTGCCCACACAGGCTCATAGGCAATAATGATATTTTGAAAGGCTTCAATACCGACTGCTTTGATGGCGGAAGTCAGCTGTTGCTCAATAATTGACTCAGTTTGATTTTTTTCGCGCTCCGCCAATGTCTCACCTAAGCAAAGAATAGGTTTTAATTTGTACTGAAGAGCCGCTTTTAATTTAGCAGAAACAAGATTTAAATCGTCATTGAAGATCATGCGACGCTCAGAATGCCCAACTAAGACATACTGGCAACCAAACTCAACCAACATAGAACCCGACACTTCCCCTGTAAACGCACCTGACGCACCCGGATAAAGATTCTGACCACCCCAACCAATCGGGGTATTTTCCAATAACTGTTGCGCCAAAGGCAAATAAACAAAACTCGGCAACACCACGACATCAACCGCCGCCAACGCCCCCGCCTCAATCTTCACCGCTTCCATCAGCCCCTGCGCATCCACCCGCGAAGCATTCATCTTCCAATTACCCGCCACCATCGGCTTACGCATATTCACCACCACCCATAATCCATTAAAATGCCGGTGATTGTACCCAACAAGCTCAGCGCACACAAGGCGGGGTAAATTATTCAACTTAAATACCGAGAAGGCAGCTGCGGGTATCCCATCGCTGCGCTCTGGGAGCCCTCCCTCCGTTGCCTTTGGGGGTTTGTGGTTTCGTTGAGATTAAAAGCCCCGGGTTGCGCTGCTCTTAATTAATGAAAAGAAGGACTATCAAGCTGCGGCGCTTCACTGACTGCCTTATCAACTCGAGCTTCTAGCGCACTATTCCCTGAAATAAGACCCTTCGCATCTTCCAACTTATCTTTCAATACATCTCGATAAGTTGCCTGATCACGATCAACACCTTGTTCACCGTATTCTTGATTCAGCTTTTCTAACTTAGAAAGCCCTTCATTCATGACATCTTCAAACGATTTATTGAAATTCGGCTCAGGTACAGCACTCGGATCATCAGATAAATTCTTCAATGCTGCTTCTAACTCTACCTGCGCCTGAAGTTCTCCAGCTCGCTGATCAATCTCTTTCGTCATAGAACTACAAGCATCAAGTTCTTTTTTAACTTCGTCTTGCTTATCTAAAGGAACCTCTGTGTGCAATTCACCTAAGCTCTTTTTCACCGCATCAACACCTTCATTCAAGACGCGTAATTCAGCTTGATTAGCATTTTTTACTTTAGCTAATCCATCTTTTAATTCCGCTTTTACATCCAACACATTCTTTAAGCGATCATCAGGTTGATATTTATCATCCACACTCGGGGTCGCCAGATTTTTTACTTTTTCTTCTAGCTTATCGAGAGCAGCCGCAGTCATGATGGGAGTCGAACTCGGCGGAGGTGGAGGTGTAGGCGGTGTGCCCGAAGGAGTCGCATTTTTTTCTTCAGCTCTGAGACTACTTTCACCTTTTTCTTCCAGCTTGGATTGTTTGAGTTTAAAGTCTACCGCATGATCTTTAAGTGCTTTCCATAACTCCGTCTTCAAATCATTCGAAATACTTACTGTACTCGCAATTTTATCGGCTAACTTGTCATCCAACTCTAACTTAAGCCCTTGCGCTTCTGCCAACTTAATCGTGGCAAGAATTTCTTTCACTTGCTTCTTACCTATTCTGTCATAGCTATCATAACTCATCACTACGATATCAGACTTGATCATGTTACTCGGATCAGCAGCCACAAACTTCATCAATTCACCCATGCGTCTTTCAAACGTATCATGCTGATTAATAAATTGACCGAAATCTTCGCGCGTTTTTTCCGACATGCCAAAATAACCGATACCATAAGCTGCAATTAAAACGGGGCTAGCAAGGAAAGTTAGCACTTTATTAGCAAAGCTTGTTCGTTGCGGAGAATAGAGAGGAGAGACTTTACCATCACTACCGACACTCATGTAATAATCAGAAGAAGGCTTGCGGTACAACCCAGCACCTTTTTGATTATGAATATCTTTGTCTTGCTCAATAGGACCTTTTTTCTGACCGGAAACCGCTGCATTCACCGATCCTTTTTCGTGCTTTTCTGCAGCCAATTTAGTAATTCTATCTTCTTCAGCTCGATGAACTTTTTCCCAATAATCATTTTTAGGAGCTTGATTTCTGGCACGGGACACACGCACTACATGAGCACGATCATTCACTACAGTCGTAATTCGCTTCAATTCTTTCTGCAATGCAACTTCTTGCATGGGCTTCACTTCCACTTTTTTTAACTCACCTTGCAAGGTTCTTAATTGCGTTAATTTAGCTTCATCTGGCCTAGCCGCAATAGCTGCATCCACTTTTTGGTTTAATTTCTTTAAATTATCTTTTATATCGTTAAAACCAGGATCCCATTGCTTTTCTTTCTCGCACTTATAACCCAACAGCCAACGACCGTGTTGTTTTTCTGCATGAGTTTTCAAATTAGCAATATCAGACTTTATACTATCCAGAGCATTTGGCCCTAAAACACCAGCTGCAGTTTTTTCAATTTCTTTTATTTGTTCTTCGAATTCGCCAATAGCCTTACGAACCTCACTCTTAGCATCATATTTAGCCTCATTATAAAAAGGATACTGATACTCCATCTCCATACCTCGGAGATGCTTGACTGCATTATAGAGATTGTCTGGATTGACTTCCGGTTGGGCCGCAGGTTTCGCAGCAGCTTTCGTTTCTTCAGGCATCGTCATACCCTCACGGTTAAATAGTTGCTTCTTTTATAGATTATTATAGCTGAAAAGATAAGTATTTGCTCACTCTAAAAAATCTCTGTTTTTTTTCAGAGACTTGGGCCCTTATTTTGCACGCGAGCCGTATAAAGCTTCATATCATCTTGTGTAGGGGTAAAATGGACTATTTCCAACTGCTTACCGTGTTTATCGGCCAACATTTGTAATTCAATCCAGGCGGCGCGGATCATTTTTCCAAAGCCGGCAAATTCAATTGTCCAACCACGTTTATAAACTTCTGCAGCAATCACTCTCGAGGTTTGTAAAGCATCTTCCAAAGTACGCTGATGAGAATATAAATCTTTAGGCGCACCGACAATACAACTTCCGCAATCGTAAATCACATAATGCGGACTAGCGCCGGGCAAATTTAAAATAACCTTTTCCCCAGGGGGATCCAGATTATAAATATCCCAAATGGTGAAAGTCGCGTAACGTTGGAGTAAATAGAAAATTTCATCGGCGGTTACGGGGCGCGATAATAATTCTTTTAAATCAGGGATTGGTAAATTTTGTTCTAGTGCTTTCCAGACTTCTGCTTTGAGATTGGTTAGCAGTGTAGGATCGTCTAAAGCGGTGCGCGCTTTGATGGTTAATGGAAATTCTGTAATTAAAGGGTCTTCACTTTCATTCTCGGCAATTAATACGACTTTATAAGAACCGATCGTACCGACTGCGGGAATGCCGCCTAAAAAACCACTGCCTGTGCAAATCAAACCGTCGGGTAAGGAATCGCCGGAATCTAAACCAGCAACAAAGTGTACATCGCCGCCTAAATCATCAGGGGAAACGATAAAATCTTTGAGATCCAGAGGCCCATAAGCCGCACCTTCGTTGATCACAACGGGTGGTATAGGAGTTTTAACAATCGGTGGTTTAGGCTGTTCGGCCATGGGAAACTGCCTTGTTTCGGAAATAGTGGTTCATTATAAGATAACAATCTAAATTCTACTAGCTCCACCTCTCCCCTTGTGGGAGAGGTCGGCGCGAAGCGACGGGTGAGGGGTGCTTTTAACAGACTGCTAAAAGCCCCCTCACCCGCCGCCTGCGGCGTCGACCTCTCCCACAAGGGGAGAGGTAAGCCTTCTCGGAGTGTTAGATTGCAACCCACTCGTAAATTTCTGTCACAAACGGGCTACACTTTCCGCAACTCGTCCCGCAATTCGGTGTTTTCAAACACTGTTTAACACATCCCTTCTTAACCCAATGGCTTAACATCTGTCGCACCATCAACGGATCAGAATTAAAATACAACGCCATCCCCGACAAACTCGCCATCTTCACTTTCATCAAATACTGCTTAATCCCAATCAAATTCATACCAATTCCCCCGACGGCAATAAAGTCAATTTCTTAAGCGGCTTCACATAAAACTGAATACCCCGAATAACCAAGCCCAACACAGCCACAATCGATAAGATCCAACACAAAGAAGCTTGCGGATGCCGTGCAAACGTTGCAGTCTGATAAAATAAAACCGCCGTTCCATACGCCACACCTGTAGTCCAACAAACCGAAAACAATGTCCACCCACGACTCACTTCACGCAACATCGCCGCCGTCGTCGACACACAAGGAAAATACAACAACACAAAAAGCAAATAGGCAAATGCCCCAATCTGCCCATCAAAACGCTGATACATCAATCCATAAATATCTTGCGTCAACGTGTGCACCGGCGCTTCTGCCAAGATAGGATTACCAAACGAACTCGACAATAAACTTAAATTATGCGGAATAGACAACAACGCACTGTGCAAACCGTCCCACACACTCAAACCACTCGCATGCAAAGTACTGACATGCCCGATTTGGCTATATAATTCATTCAACGTACCAATCACCACTTCTTTTGCCAACACACCTGTCAACAGCCCCACCGTAGCAGGCCAATTATCTTGATGAATTCCCATCGGCGCAAAAATAGGCGTCAACAATCTTCCAACATGCGAAAGCAATGAATTCGCCTCTCCATTATTGACCGAACCATCTGGATTTAGCGCAGCCATAGCCCCAATCAATACACAAATAGGCACAATTAATTTCCCGGCACGCAACACAAATCCTTTTAAACGCTGCCAAGCATGAATAAATAAAGTTTTTAATCGAGGCGCATGATACAGCGGCAATTCTAAAACCAACGGCGAAGGCTCGCCTTGCAAAACCGTTTTCCGCAACAACAACCCAGTCAACATCGCCATGCCAATACCGATCAAGTACAAAGCAAAAACAATATTCTGTCCACCAACGGGGAAAAATGCCGCGGTAAAAACAGCGTAAATAGCTAACCGCGCTCCACAAGACATAAATGGACTCATCATCACAGTTAAAATACGATCGCGCTTATTATCCAAAGTCCGCGTCGCCATCACTGCAGGTACATTACAACCGAAACCTACAATCATTGGCACAAATGATTTACCAGGCAAACCTAATGCGCGCATCAAACGATCTACAACAAACGCCGCTCGCGCCATATAACCTGAATCTTCTAGAAAAGCTAAGAATAAAAACATTGCGCCAATAACAGGAATAAACGTCAGCGTTGTATTAACACCTCTCCCAACACCGTTTGCTAACAAAGCCACAAGCCAATTAGGAAAACCCAAATAAGTCAGCGACTGACCCAAACCGGTTACAAATAAAGTATCACTACCGATATCAAAAAAATCTTGAAACGCGCCACCCACATTAATGGCAAAGAAAAACATGGCATACATCATGCCTAAAAAAATAGGAATCCCTAATACGCGATTTAACACCACACGATCTAAACGCTCAGTCCAACTCACTCTACGCTCAGTTGGCTGCAAAACACTTAACGAAAGAATTTTTTGAATTTGCTGATATCGAGCATCAGCCAATAAGATATCTGCATCTTCTGACAACTCAGCACGTAATTGAGATTGATAGCGAGACACCAAAGAAAGTGCATCTTGCGAAACAAGTTGCTGCACAAAGACATCTTCTTCTAACAAACGCATCGCCACCCAAGTGGAACAATGTTGATATGCAGCAGGTAAATAAGATTTAATATCTTGCGCTACAGCTTGAATTGTTTTTTCCAACAAACCGGTTTTGGCTTGCCATTTTGGCAACGCCGCTGTGGTCTGCGATTTCAAAATCAGCTTTTTTAATCCTTCAACACCATTACCTAAATGCGCTGAAACGGCGATAACCGGACAACCTAATTGCTGACTCAACACATCTACTGAAATATTAATTTGCTGTTGCGAAGCAATATCAATCATATTCAACACAACAATCATAGGAACTTGCATTTCGATCAATTGCAAAGTGAGATAGAGATTTCGTTCGAGATGGCTTGCATCTACGATATTAACAATGATATCGGCTTGGTTATTTAAAACAAATTCACACGCAATTTTTTCATCGATAGAAGCCGTATCGGACGCCGTAATCAGCGAATAAGTTCCAGGCAAGTCGACAACTTCGACAGTAGAATTCTGCAACGCAAAACTCCCCGACTTTTTCTCAACCGTCACACCAGGCCAATTCCCCACATGCTGGCGCGCGCCGGTCAAAGCATTAAATAAAGTTGTTTTTCCGCAATTAGGATTACCAACCAACCCAACAATCATTCCTCACCCCGCCCAAACAACATTTAATATCTTTGCCTCACCTTTCCTCAAACTCAACGCTACTCCCCGTACCACAATCTCAATCGGATCGCCCATCGGCGCAATCCGCGAAACACAAAATTCAGTACCCGGAATCAACCCCATTGCAATCAACCGCTGCCGATAAACCTTCTCCCCATGCTCAAGGCGAATTATCTTCCCTTTATCTCCTACTTTCATGGCCCCTAAGGCAATCGGCATCACAATTTTATCTCATTGATTAAATTAAATTTATTCTCAAAAAATACACAGAAAAAGCAAGCAAAAAAATAATATAAGTAAGTATCGCGTTTCCCACAAAACCTGTCAATACAATTGAGAATTATTCTCATTTAAAACCCCGATCTACCAAAAAATCCTTAAGAAAACCTTAAATGTCACTGATTAATATACAAAAAAAACTCAAGTAATATGAATGAAACCTAAACAAAGTGAGCTATAATAGTAATAACTATAAAAGAACGTGCAAAAAGTATGTAGGTACGAGGAGACAAAAGATGAGCTCAAGCAGAGAATCCAAAAAAAGCGATGTGGCAGCAAAAGGCAAAGAACCAAAAAAAGCCGACTTTGCAGCAAAAGTAAGAGCCATATCCGGCCAGCTTGATATAACCTTTGATAAAAAGTACATTGACGCCCTTTGGGAACTGAGATCAGCTCCACAAGCTAATGAAATTATCGCCAGCTCCGCGTTATTAATTCGTTATTTTAATACCTTCCTAAAAGACAAAAAGAGCGAACGCGAAAGACAAACAAACGAAATTATAAAATATTTAACCTCCTACAAAGACGACCCTGAAAAAATAAGACTTATGTTATTGGGGATCCACACGATCAAAGAAACTCATGTAAAAAATCCGCGAGCGCATGACCTTGTTATACAGGTGGATTTCATCAAACCTATTCATCGACAATTCTATAAAAAAGATGAATTCAATAAAGATAATATCAAAAAAGAAGAATATGCAGCTATCAAAGGATTCTTAACACATTTGTTTGGCGAAGAACTGGTGAAAAAAGCCATCACACCACCTTCGACACCCAGCCCAGAACCTAACAAGCCAGCAGCGACTTCTACTCAAACAGCGTCTCAAGACAAAATAAAAACCTTAATCGATTTTTTTAAAAACTATTCTAAAAATAATGAAACGAAACCGGGCGAAACAGTTTCTCATGAAGCCAATCAGATTATTATAGAAGCAAATAAATGTATTCATACATTGTTAGCAACCGAACATAAAGGTATTGTAAATAAAGCAACAGAGGCCTTCAAAAATCTTGCCATTCAAATCCTCGTTGCGCAAAAAAAATTAGGGCATTTGCAACAAGGCGATAAGCGCAGCGATCCCGTAATTCAAATTATAACGGATATCATCAAAAATATTACTAATAGCGATGCGGTAATTAGAAAAAATGCACAAAGTAATATTAATAGAATTTTGAAAATGTTTGGTATCAAAGCTAGTGAATTCAATTTATTAACCAGCACATCGAAAATTATCTCTCTATCCGATACCGGAGCAATCGAACGACACATCGCAAGCTTAGCCAACGCCATTCAAAAGAGTAATGAAAGCTCAAAACAACCAACTCACGACGCTGATGATAAGCATGAAAGCTCAAGCAGCAGAGAAAACCAAAATGCAGGAGGGGCAACACCTCCGAGCCACAGCTCAGCTACGTCGACAACCCCTCCTATAGGTCCTGAGCTTAGTGAATATTCTGAAGAAGAAGGTTTAGTTGATTTTGTAAATCCTGACTTTGAGTCATCTGTAATAGACCCTGGACTTATTGATCTAGAGGATGACAAAAGAACAGGTGAAGATGAACTAGCTGACTTAAGTGCTCACCAGGAATTACTTGCTAAAGCGGCAAGAGAAAAAGAAGCAACTCGCTTAAAAGAACTTTCTACTAGCCAAGCAAGCGCTTTTATCACAACTACTCTTGCTAAAATTGGAAAAAATGAACAAGCATTCAAATCCACAAAATCTAAAATGAATGTGGCACAGTACAAAGCTTTAGCTCAATCCAACAAAATATTAATTGATGAAATTGTCGCTTTTCAAACTACAAATGGCTCAAAAAAATCAGAACTAGATGACTTAGTAAAGCGATTAACAAAATCCAATCAATCTATTGATATTAAAATTGCCGACTTAGTAGAAGAAAAAGCAACCAAAGATAAAGAAATCAAAGAACAAAAAGAACGTGAAAAAGCCAAAAAACAGGCCGCAATAAAAGCAGAAGGGTTTAGATCTCAAACCGCCCCTCTCCTATTTGATTGGGCTGAACTAGATTCTAGAGCAAATGGAAATTACTCATTTAGAAACGCTTCTACACCAGAACTTGTAAGCCTATCGGAAAGCGTAACCAATTTAATTTCAGAATTAAGCACAGCTCAACAAACGGCACACACTATCTCTGAAAAATACAAGCAAGCTGGCGCCGAGGAGCCCGATAGCATACAACAAAATGATGATAAGACAAAGAGTAGAGCATGGTCTCAAGCGAGCATAAAACTCGGTCGCGATTTAGCTAGAAATGAACAATTACTATCAGATATACAAATGCAGATTCAACGTCAACTACACTTATCAAGCACATCGTCTTCCTCCTCTATCGGTGGCGGTGGTGGTGGTAGCGGTAACAATGACAACAGCATTGCTGAAGCCCTAGCTGCAGCTGAAAGAATACGGTCTGAAAAATTAAGCGCCATTATTTCTGATATAAACAGCTTAATAAACAATACAAAATTCGCAGAAGGTCAACTAGAAGATCGTCGACATCACGAATTAAATCTTGCTATTACAAAAGCTAAACTTGCATTTGACCCTAAAGACTTTAAAAGTGATCCTGAAGGACGAAAAATTATTGAAGCAACCACGAATGCACACATTGCACTTCACAATGCTTTTCAAAAATTTACAAAATCAACTGACAGCCTCTCATCTGACACCAAACACATTATTAATGCTTACCAACAAGCCCTGGATCTTATTTCTGCAAATCAAATACAATACCCAGATTTTATGAAGATCGCAGACAAAATAACGCTACTTGGTAAACAGAGAGAAAATTATCAAATTGAAAATCGAGACGCAAGCGAAGAAAATCGTAGAATTTATAGCGAACACAGCTCTCTGCTTCCAATTATGCAAAAGCTATATAGCGATATTGCAAAAGCAACTAACGAACCCGATACGGAATTAGCAAAAGCTGAATACGAAAGATTAGAAGACCAACTAAAAGGCATTATAAAAACTCGCAACGAAGCTGTAAAAGGCAAAATCGACTTCAATCGAAACCTATACGAACACGCTCTCCATGGCCTTACAGTGCTATTTGAAAAAGTATATAAGGATAACTCCGCTTTACTTGCAGCCAAAGCTGAATTTGACCAAGCAGACAGGCTATTAGAACAATATTTCGGTATTAGCGATGAAATTACTCGACATTTCAATGCAGCACAGACCGCCCAAACTGAAGCCTATGCACATGTAAAAGATGTTGATTTTGATAAAGCAGGCTCAGAATACAAAGCAGCACAGAATGTAATTCGCGATTTCAATTTTGCAATACGACCAAACGAAATTCTAGCCTGTTTTGAGAGAGGTCAAAACATACTAGCCGAGGCTGGCATAGCTCCCGATAATAGAAGAGTGGATCAAGCTAACAACCTAAAAACTGCCTTTATACATATCGCATCAACCCTTACGCAAGCTCATAAGCAATTTTTGAAAAATTTAGGTTGTCACAACGGAATTAAAGAACTTGATCATGAAATAAATACCCTATTTCAGGGTGTACAATCTGATCCAAATAATCGCTCCCATGTCGACAGCCTAAATCTTTTAAGAAATAATTATAAGGATTTGTACACTGAAGCCCATGATCCCGATATTAAAATTAACGCAGATGCACGGGAAGAGATTTTCAATATTATGGATGGGACTTTAAACCAAATTGCAGCTATCCTACCTGTTGCTATGAATGTAGATCCTAATGCCTCCCCAGTCATCGCAGACTATTCAGATGTCAAATTCAGCTTACTTCATGAAAAATACAATGAAATCATAGCAGGCTTCGATGATACCAATCGTCTTGTTTCCGATAACAGAGACCTTAAAGATGTTTTTGACGCTTATTACAACCTACACGAGCTATGCAAAGATACCATTACTAACCACATAGAAAACAATGCTAACCCTGATATTACAGCCGAAGAATTACAACCTTACGCCTATACATTCCAAATCCTAGAGCGCATGTGTTACGCCATTGGCCAAGCGACAAGCGCCGAAAGAGAAATTAATAGTCGCAAAGAAGTCCTAGACCCTGACCACACTTTTTCTGCTGATCATTCTCAGCTGTATGATCAAGAGATGAAAGATCGCATTAAAGATGCTCACGATGCTCTTCAAGATGCATTTGCTTATGCAAGTAAATCACACAATGCTGTTACAGGCGCGCCCTTCGACCTAAACGAGCAATTTAAAAGAGAAATTCTATTAATAAATAATTTGCAGAATCAAGCTAATTATAAAGATACGTTGCGCAACGCAGACGCTGCTAGTGACACCAGCCATCTTAAATCACTCATTACACACTTTAAAAATCATAAAGTGCATCATGCTGATGAAGGCGCAAGAAATACCGCTACGAATGCTAACTTGCAGGCAGAGTGGCATACAAAATTTCTACCCTTATACAATCAAGTTCAAAATAGATCTAACAACGTAACGATGCAAATTGAGCTCTTAAGAAATTTAATCGACTTTAATGCAGGCGACTCCTACAGAATTGCGGAATTGAATAAGAAAATTCTTAAATTAGAAAATGCAAAAAAATTGTTTGATTCCGCTGAAACTGAACTTACCTCGATTCAGAATAAAATTCTGCGCACCAGTGCCCGCGCAGAAACAGTGGATGAAAAACGCTTAAAAGATGAAATTGCTCGACTTGAAAATCAGTTTAATCATGCTCCTGCAGACCAAAAAGCGGCTCTCGAAGCTGCTATTAATAAAGCTAAAGAAGAACTGAAAACTGAAGAAAACGCAGAAATTGCGAAAATTAATGCTTTAATCAAGGCTAAAAATAAAGAATTATCTTTATTGAAAGCAACAGACCCTAAAGGGATGGATGATTCCGCACAAACGAATTTGCGTCAAGACATTGCTGCGGCGGAAGAACACTTGAAACAATTAAAATGGGCTATCAACCAAAATATTATAGAAGTGAAAGCCGTTAAATTGCAGACGATTAAACGTAGCGATCATAAAACATACGAATCTTTTAGGGATGCGATTAATCAAGCTTGTGCAAATGTTTCCAGCTCTGCGGTTACACCCGTTACCGCTTCTGCTGCCGTCATCACAGGCGCAGTACCGATTGCTTCGCAAACGCATCAAGTGGATTTAACGCTTGAAGCTGCCATTATGTCTGTTGGTGTGACACCGGATAAGCAAACTGTGTATTCAATGGTTTCTTCGATGGAACCCGGTGACATCAAAGATTGCACTATTACAGTGAAATCTACTGCGCTAAACCCAGACGATCCTAAAGATGAACAAGGTTATCGCTTGCTTGCCGCTAAATTAGTTGAAGAATATGTCGCACAAAACACCGGGCTTAAGATTGATATCTATGGTGCGAATAAAGTGTTAACCGAATATATGAAACAATATTGCGATGCGATGAGAAATCTCGTCACTGACAAAGTGGAAAAGAAAAAATACGAACGTGTTACTGAACCCGCTGGTTGGACTGATCAATATACCCATTGGCGTGGGGTTTCTGCGATGGAAACGTTTATTAAAGCCGAACATCCGGAAAAAGTGGGGGCTAAAAACGTTTATGATAAGAAACGTCATTGGTTTAGTGAAAAACTGGAATCGAGAAATAATGCGGAAGTGGATACCGTACACAAAACGTTAAGCGCTTTTACTCCCAAAAAACCCTAAATAACCTCACTGTCATTCCCCCTGGCGGGGATGACGGTTGATTGGTTCAGCTGTCATTCCCGCGTAGGCGGGAATCCATCATTAAGTAAACTCGAGCAATGCTTGTGCCAACTGCAGAATGGATTCCCGCCTGCGCGGGAATGACAGTTGAGTTGATATTAACAACAGCAATGATACCATTTCTTTTTATTCGTTGGCTTAGCCTCTGCTGCAACCACCACAGCTGGCGCTGGACTTGGTTGATAAAACCCAGGAAAAGCACTGTTCTGCGCTATAGGTTGATAGAACAACATCGCCGACCCCGCACTACCACTCACCGGCGGCAATGGTGTAAAGCCTTCTGGTGTACTCCCTAACCCCGTATCCGTCTCTTGCATTTCAACTGGCGCATTCTTCACTTCCGGTATAATGACAGGGTCATTCGAAATCGCATCATCATAGCCAGGTGGCGCCATCACCGCCGGATTGAAAGCAGCTATCGGCGGTACAGAAACAGAAGAAGCCTGCGACTTATACAGATAACCCTGAACAGGAAGACCAACCCGCACCTTATCCAAATTAACTACACTCTTCTCATCCTTTTCCTCAATCTTTTTAACCCTACTTTCAAAATCCTCATACGACTGCCTAGCCAAACTAATATGAGCATCAAAATCCGATAAAATCTTTTTCCGCTTAAGAAACACTTCTTCTGCCTTTTCCATCGCCACTGTCACTAGTCTAACAAGAGACTCTATTTTTTTAGACGCCTCACTATAAGTCGCCGGCAACATTTTCTTTACCCTGAACATTTCAGCCCGAACCAATACATGCCGTTGTCTCAAATCATCAAACGACACCATCTCCGGAAAATAAACCTGATTTTTTTCACTTTGTAACTTACGCGCACTCTCAAGCCCTTGGAATTGTCTTTTAAGTCGTAATAATTTGAAGTTACTGAGCGTCATTTTTTTTAGCGGAGCCAAGGTTTCATTATATTTTTGCAGTGCAAGCCAGGTTTTATATCCAAATTCCCACGTCGTTTCGATTTGTTGAATCACTGCTTTTAAATCCACCCAAACCAAGCTTTGTGTCGCTACAAACTTATTAATCTCAATCTCACTTGACTTAAAAAGCTTCGCCTCACCATCGCCAATTTTAATTTCCGTCAACAAATTATCGATATTCTCTATTTCAGAAACACTGAGTACACTCTCTGGCGGCTTGAACTGACTTAACACAATAATTCTCCTGACTGCTTACTTTTAAAACGATAAATTAACGTATATAGCTTAAGAAAACCTTAAGAGTACAAATTTTAGATTCTAATAAATAAAATCAGTGGCGGATGTTTCTGATTTCGCAAGATATTTCCTACAATCGATCGAGCTGGTATACTACTGCAAGCTGACAACAAATTGACTACAATAAGAACAGTTTTATGCGGTTTGCTATTTTATAAACAAATTAAACAATTTAGTTTATATAAAAAACAAAATATCATGCGGGAGACTAACCATGCTTTTTAGACGAATCCTTTTCACCTTATTACTGACTTTCGGTCTGAGTAACTTTGCATGCGCAGGAATCGAAGATTGGCAAGGCATGTTTATCATCGAAGGCACTAAAGGCACAAAAAGCGTTGCCCTGCATTCACCTGATCACGTCATCGTTGGCTTCATCCGCACAGACCGATTTCGTTTTTCTAAAGGTTCACAAATCAATGACCTAATCGCCAAAGAAGACGGCGTATTATCCTATGATATGGACATCGATACTTACAAACACGAGCTTTCAAAACTGGCCAGCATCGTTGAAAGCAATGTAAACCCAGGACCTAGCTATCCCGATTCACTGCAAAATTATTAATAGACGGACTCACTTTCCGCGAAAAGCGGAATAATTTTTCTAGCAAAAAAGACCCTATTAATAATCCAATCATTGTGTAGACAGCGGTAGCCGAATGTTGATAGGTATAAATTTCTAGAACGACGAACAAGCTTAAACAAAGAATTAACGACGTTACCACAATCGACTTATTCGCCCCCGTTTGACCCAAAATCCTTAAATGTCCTGCATTGACGGCAGCATATATTAATAAAAACGCGCCACTACCCATCATCGCTACACCAGAAAGATCAAAGAACAAAATAAAAATAATCGTTAACAACGTGGTAATAATCAACCCCCCTGTTGCATTTCTCCATTCAGTCCGCGCGAAATAAAGCGGCAACTCGCCATCTCTTGCCACCATATAGGAAATATTGGCCGCACCAAATAAAGTGGCATTAATTGCAGAAGCTGTAGAAAACAAAGCAGCAATAGCAATTAACTTAAATCCCAACATACCTAAAAAGGGCTTCGCCGCTTCTGCCAACGCATAATCGCCCGATGAATAAATAGCTTGCGAAGAAAGATTCCCAACCACGGTGACAGAGACAGCAATATAAATGGCAATAACAATAAAGACGCTCCAGTAGAGCGCTTTGGGCAAACTTTTTGAAGGATTATTCATATCCCCAGCCGCATTGGCAATCAAACCAAATCCTTCATAACCAATAAATAATACACCGGCGCCAAACAAGATATGATCGAGATTACTCCAATGTGAAATAGACAGATTTTCAGGATGAATGAAAAACAAACCTACAGCAGCGAATAATATGAGAATAGATACCTTTACTATAACGATAAATAATTCTGCTTTACCTACTGAGCCTGCGCCTAACATATTAAGAAATGTAAACGCAATAACGATGGCTGTTGCAATCCCTTTTTTCATTAAAGGCGTGGGCACATCTGTAAAAAATGTTAAACAATATGCAGCAAATCCTTGCGCATATAATGCAATTGAAATGATATACCCAATCCACATAAACACATTAATACTGCCACTGATAGAACCAATCCCAAATCCTTCCACTAAAAACTGTACCGCACCACCGATAGAAGGAAATTTTGCGCCTAACTTTGCATAGGAATAAGTACAGAAAAGCGCAATCACACCGCCAATTAAAAAAGAAATCCACATAGCAGAACCCGCAGCCATCGCCACCACACCCAGAATCGAAAAAATACCGGCACCGATCATGCCGCCCACACCAATGGAAATTGCAGCGGGGAGAGAAATACTGGCTGGCTTTGGAAGATTGCTCATGATTAAATCCTTTTAATATGACCACTCATCTCAGTCTGCCATTAAGCATGGCCATCGTAAACCTTATTTCTGAATAAATGCCCAATAATAGGTTTCCCTACCTAATAATAGTTGCGGTAAAAAAAGATATTCACCCCACTCTCGCATATCAATTTGCCAAGCTACTTTATCTTCACCAAAAAAGGGAATTTTTTGCCGCCAGCGAATTTCATTAATATGCTCTCTTAATTCTGCATCTTCTCCATATAACTCGACAAACTGATTTAACGTTCTGTCCGTATAAATAATAAAATAATATTCATCACCCTTCTTATCTTTCAGCAAAAAATTTCCCAACTCGTCTAAGATAAAATAACTTTGGATTTCATAGGACTCACAGAATTCTTCAAAAAAGTGAATAAACACAGGATCGGAGATGGGTAATTGATAATCGGTTTCTAAATGTCTGGAAAGTTGCTTTGAACTTTCGATTAGATAGGTATGATTGAGTGATTTTATATACGCGTAAATATCTTGTGATAATTCACTACTACTTTTGGGAATATAACAATCGATCAATGCTTCATTAAACGCAGTGATTGCTAGCTCATGGCTTTCATCGCTAGTTAAGAGAATTTTTTTACAGGGTAATGCTTTTAAACGACGGCAAACATCTAATCCATTCATTTCAGCCATACTAAAATCAATAATTAATACACTGACTTCAGTTTGCAATCGTTGATCTTCACACAATTGTCTAACATGGGAGAAATCGACATCCACAGGCATATGACCTGGATCATCATAATTTTCTTGCTCGAAACAGCCGCGTAAAAATTTGAAGGTAGAAATAAATGGTTTATACGTCGAAAAGAATTGGAGAACGTGCTGGTGATTATTGAAATGGCTTAACAAATTTTTATTATTTAAAATACCACCTAACGTCTGCAAAAATTCAGCATCGTCATTCAGTACCATTACAGTAGTGGGATAATAAAATAGTGGCAAAAATCTCATGTATTTCTTTACTCATTCAGATCCAATTGAAAAAAACATCCGTTTCGCATACCCCACCTCTCCCCTTGTGGGAGAGGTCGACGCCGCAGGCGGCGGGTGAGGGGTGCTTTTAGCGCCGATTAAGTCTAACCCCCCGCTAAAAACACCCCTCACCCGTCGCTTCGCGCCGACCTCTCCCACAAGGGGAGAGGTAGTTCTTCTGCAGCTAAATTGTATTATTATTGTTCTGTATGGCCGTATATAGCCGCAAAAAAACGTATTATAACCATATATGGAAATAAATCAACAATTATTAGATAAATGACAAGAAATTGATCGAATAAACCCTAAGCCAAACTCACTTCCAACACCTTCCTATACTCCACCCTAGCTTGCACCATCACCCCAAGCAACACATGATCCTGACCCAACTCAATCGTCTTGATTTCTTTAAAATCAAAATGCAACGACTTAATATAATGATCCGGCCCATCAATCAACATTTGCTTAAACAAAGGCTTGCTTTGCCCACGCGGCAACACCAATACAAAATCGCGATTATGTGCACACAAATTCGGTTCAAAAATAAGTAACGTGCCTTCCGGAAATTGCGGTGACATAGAATCACCTTGCACAGTAACCGCAAACGCATTTTCACTTAAACCTAAATCCGTTGTTGTCCACTGCAAATCTGAAATCGCCAATAAATCCTTATTTCCCAGCCATTTTACCGTTTGTTCAAAGGATAAATGCGGAATCGATTTCCAGGTAACACGTGCGGGTTGTGCTGAAACAGAAATAGCCTCATCCCCGATTAACTGACTCACAGTTATCGAAAAATACTCTGCCAACGGGACTAAGGTTGTCAGGGTCGGGTTGTTAGCAGGATCGGCTTTGCGTAAGCGGTTAATTGTGGTAACCGGAACACCCGTATTTCGACTTAATTTGACGCCGTCAATTTTAAATTCCGACATCAAACGATTGAGCACTTCACTGAGTCTTAAAGCGGTATTCCTCGCTGCTAACATGGTAATTATTCTTTCGTTATTATTTTTCATTTTAGTTTCTATATTAATAAATAACCATATATAGACAGCATTCTAATGAATTTGTGGGCTTTTAGCAATTAATGAATAACTAAATACTTACAGCTGAGCATATAATGTTCTAATCTTATAAAATCTGCAATATAACGCCATATAAACATTGACATTATATTTTTCAAACCCCTATTATGCCCATATATGGTTATCACTATCGAACCTCACCTCGATCTGATCAAATATAAACCAATTTGGATTTTACTTATTAAATAGGCAGGGATGGCTATGGCAGCAATCGAACCATTATGTAGCGTGATGAAAATTAATAGCAATGTGCTTTCAAGAGAAGAAAATTGGATTGTAGAGGCCGAATTATTTATGCGTCTTTATACAGGATTAATCGATTTTTTTAAAACATTAAACCAGGACTACTTTCGTTTATTTAAATTCAATAGTGAAATGGAGAACAACATGCTTGAGGTTAACTTTTTACGGCATATTATTAAAGACATCTTGTTGAGCCAGGAATATTCTTTAGAAGGGATTGCACTTTATACGCAGAGTAGCGAAGAGGTAATTTGTGACTTGGTTACGGGAAAAAATACCGAACCATCCTTACCACTCTCACGAAAAATTATCGACCTACATCGCACAGTGCGACCTAAACTTTATAGAGAAATCATGAAAAAAATCACCGCCGAATATCTCAAAGAGGAATTTCTAACTGACACCGACTAACACCCCCGTCATTGCGAGCGCGAGTGCACCACTGTCATTCCCGCGCAGGCGGGAATCCATTTTTCCATTGGCAGAAGCTTTGCCTGAGTCTATGGATTCCCGCCTGCGCGGGAATGACAGTGGTACGCTCGCGCTCGCAATGACGGGGGTACATAGCGCCGCATCTTGGCTACAAATTTTCTTCCAAAATCTGGCGTAATTCTAATAATTTGCCGTGAAAAAAATGCCCAGCCTCTCGCACGCGAACTAACTGCGGCTTCGGATTTAAACCTTCCACCCAATTATAAACATCCTGCGGAATCACAACATCATCATCTTCACCTTGCACGATCAACCAAGGGCACGTCACTGGCGGTAAATTTAATAAGCCAAACCGTGGCACAGGCGGTGCAATACTAACTAACTGCGAAACCGCAACCCGAGTCGCCGCCCGCGCACTCATCGCTGCACCAAATGAAAAACCGGCTAACCAAATTTCATCTTGCGGATTCACTTTCTTCACCCAATCCACCACACTCAACACATCATCCAACTCACCCACACCTTCAGCAAACGCACCGGCACTTTTCCCCACACCCCGAAAATTAAACCGCACCACACGCAAGCCTAAATCCCGAAACGCCCGCATCAACGTCGTCACGACTTTATTATTCATCGTCCCACCAAACAACGGATGTGGATGACAAATAACAACCGTAATCGCTCGCGGCGAAACATCTTCTTTATAAGACGAGGTTGCAACCTCAAGCTCGCCTACAGGTCCTTGCAATTGAAATACAGCTTCACCTACAGGAAATGTATCCATCTCTAGCCCTTTTCTTTTAATAATTTCTTGAGATATTGACCCGTATACGATTTTGCATTTGCCGCAACATCTTCCGGCGTACCACTCACCAACACATTACCACCTTTGATACCGCCTTCAGGGCCTAAATCTACAATCCAATCCGCGGTTTTTATCACATCCAAATTATGCTCAATAATGATAATCGTATTACCCGCATCACGTAATCGATGTAACACAACCAGCAATTGCTCAATATCATGAAAATGTAAACCTGTTGTAGGCTCATCTAACAAATATAAAGTTCTACCTGTATCGCGCCGAGACAATTCTTTCGCTAATTTAATCCGCTGCGCTTCACCACCCGACAACGTCGTCGCGCTTTGACCTAAACATAAATAAGATAACCCCACATCAACCAAAGTCTGTAACTTGCGCGCCACAGAAGGAATTGGATCAAAGAAAACACGCGCATCTTCAATCGTCATATCTAAAATTTGATTGATATTCTTACCCTTATAAGTCACTTCCAAGGTTTCACGATTATAACGCTTACCCTGACAAACATCACAAGTCACATAAACATCGGCCAAGAAATGCATTTCAACCTTAATAACACCATCACCTTCACAAGATTCGCAACGGCCGCCTTTTACGTTAAAGCTAAAGCGACCCGGCTGATAACCACGTGAACGCGCTTCTTGCGTACCCGCAAACAATTCTCGCACTGGCGTAAAAATGCCTGTATACGTCGCTGGATTAGATCGAGGCGTACGTCCAATCGGACTTTGATCAATCTCAACCACTTTATCCAAATATTCCAAACCATCGATATCACGATACGGCGCTGGTTCGCGCTGAGTTGCGCCATTTAACTTACGTGCCGCAACAGGTGCCAACGTATCGTTAATTAAAGTTGACTTACCTGAACCAGAAACACCGGTAATACAAGTCATCAAGCCCAATGGTAAATCCACATTAATTTGCTTTAAATTATTACCTTTCGCACCTTTAATCGAAATCACATGCTTCGCATCAAATCGTAATCGCTTAACTGGTACAGGGATTTTCAATTTCCCAGAAAGATATTTACCCGTTAACGATTTAGGATTTTTCATAATATCGGCAGGCTTGCCTTGTGCGACAATTTCACCACCATGCACACCGGCACCAGGGCCTAAATCCAAAACATGATCCGCACTTAAGATCGCTTCTTCATCATGTTCAACCACAATTACGGTATTGCCTAAATCGCGCAAGTGATGCAAGGTCTTTAACAACCGCGTATTATCTCGTTGATGCAAACCTATCGAAGGCTCATCTAAAATATACATAACACCAACCAAGCCCGCGCCAATCTGACTCGCTAAGCGTATCCGCTGCGCTTCACCCCCAGACAGGGTATCTGCACTACGATCTAAGCTTAAATAATCCAAACCGACATTCACTAAAAACGTCAAACGGCTGGCTATTTCTTTGATAATCTTACTAGCGATTTCCCCACGTGAACCGGACAAATGTAAATGCTTAAAGAAATCTAAAGCTTGATCAATAGCAAGCGATGCAATCGCCGGTAAATTGGTATCCTCAATAAAGACAAAGCGCGCTGCTTTACACAGACGAGCACCACCACATTCTTCACATGCTTTTGTCGCCAAATACTTACTTAATTCTTCCCGCACCATTTCTGATTCAGTTTCATGGTAACGGCGATCCATATTAGGAATCACACCTTCAAACGGCGCTTGCTTAGTGAAAGCTCTACCATCTTCACTTTTATACTGAAACTTTATAAGCTCTTCATCGCTACCATATAAAATCAAATCTTGGATTTTTTTCGGCAATTTAGAATAAGGCACCGTCATATCAAATTTAAAATGCTTAGCCAAAGAAGACAGCATTTGGAAATAATAATTATTGCGCTTATCCCAGCCTCTAATGGCACCTTCCGACAAACTCAACTTACTGTCTACCACCACTAAATCCGGATCAAAATCTTGCTGCACGCCCAAACCATCACATTCAGGACAAGCACCTGCGGGATTATTAAAAGAAAATAATCGCGGCGACAATTCAGCTAAACTATATCCACAATCAGGACAAGCAAACTTAGATGAAAAAACTTGTGCCTTACGTTTCGGTTCGTCTATATAAGCAATCGCTGCCAAGCCTTCTGCTAAACGCAATGACGTTTCAAATGATTCCGCAAGACGCAAACGCACGTCTGGACGCACTTTAATCCGATCGACAATGACTTCAATCGTATGTTTCTTTCTTAAATCTAGTTTAGGCGCTTGATCTAACTCAACCACCTTGCCATCAATACGCGCACGCACATAACCTTGGGTTCGCAGAGATTGCAGTAATTGCACATGCTCACCCTTACGCTCACGCACAACAGGCGCAAGAATCATAATCTTAGTGTCTTCTGGTAACGCTAACACGGTATCAACCATTTGGCTGATCGTTTGCGCCTCTAATACATAATTATGAGTAGGGCAACGTGGCTGACCCACTTTTGCATATAATAAGCGTAGATAATCATGAATTTCCGTAATCGTGCCCACAGTCGAGCGTGGATTATGCGATGTCGATTTCTGCTCGATCGATATTGCAGGCGACAAGCCTTCAATATGATCGACATCCGGCTTTTCCATCATCGACAAGAATTGTCGCGCATACGAAGAGAGCGACTCAACATAACGACGCTGACCTTCGGCATAGAGCGTATCAAACGCCAATGAGGATTTACCTGAACCTGAAAGCCCAGTGATCACCACCAGCTTATCTCTCGGCAAATTGAGGCTGACATTTTTTAAATTATGGGTACGGGCACCGCGAATTTGGATTTCTTTCATAAAGTATAGTTTCGTGTAAAATGGGGCGATTAAAATGAACCGCGGATTGTATCACAAAAAAATGGCTTATTTATGCTTTTAGAAAAAATGACTTCAACTGAACGCCGCGCCGTGGGCTCTTTGTCCGCCATCATGTCATTACGACTGATTGGCCTATTTATGATCCTGCCGGTCTTTGCTTTATATGCTCATGATTTGATCGGGGCAACGCCGTTTTTAATTGGCTTAGCCATGGGGATTTATGGTCTAACCCAAGCGCTATTACAAATTCCTTTTGGGATGCTTTCTGATCATATCGGTAGAAAACCTGTCATCATCGCTGGTTTATTATTATTTGCCTTAGGTAGCGTGATCGCCGCTGAATCCCAACAAATTTACTGGATGATTCTTGGCCGAGCATTGCAAGGCGCAGGCGCGGTAGGTAGTACTATTATTGCCACTATTGCCGATTTAACCCGTGAAAATCAACGCACTAAAGCCATGGCTATCAATGGCATGACGATTGGTGTTTCTTTTTCTTTGGCGATGATCGTCGGCCCTATTTTGGCCGCCGTCTTCCAAGTCAGCGGCATCTTTTGGTTAGCGACTTTATTTAGCTTTATCGCTATTTTGCTTTTATTGACCGTTGTCCCTAAGCCACAAACCACTTGGCATAGTGATGCCGAACCTGAACCTACCCAATTCTTTTCGATATTGAAAACCCCAGACCTCGCACGCTTAAATTGTGGTGTATTTATTTTACACGCCATTTTCACCGCCAGCTTTGTCGTCATACCGATTAGCTTAAAATTATACGCAGGGCTAGAAAGCGCACGCCAATGGATACTCTATGTACCGTCTTTCTTTGTCGCATTTATACTCAGCTTGGTTTTCATTGTCTTGGCAGAAAAAAAACACCAGGTGAAACCTTATTTCTTACTTGGCATTAATTTATTGGGCGCGGCTGTACTTATTTTATCCCTAGGCGCATCCAGTCTTTATTTATCTAGCCTCGGCTTAATTCTATTTTTTACGGGTTTTTCTCTATTAGAAGCCTTTTTACCCTCCCTCGTTTCTCGCTCTGCACCAAAAGCACGCAAAGGAACCGCACTCGGAATCTATTCGTGCTCGCAATTTCTTGGTATCTTTGTGGGTGGGTCAGTAGGTGGATGGTTGTACGGCACATTTGGATTGTTGCATGTCTATTTATTTTGTCTCTTGTTTGCGTTACTATGGCTGGCTATTTCGTTTGGCATGAATAACCCGCACTATTCCGCATCACATGCAAAGTAAGCAACTCACTTCATACCATTTCAACGTATTTTTTAAACATTTTTTTCAGGAGCAATCCACATGGCAAAAGGCAGCGTTAACAAAGTAATTCTCGTAGGCAACTTAGGCAAAGACCCTGAAGTGCGCTACACACCCAATGGTTTAGCCGTAGCAAACATTACCATTGCAACGACTGAAGTTTGGAAAGATAAAGCGAGCGGTGAAAACACCGAACGCACTGAATGGCATCGCGTTGTAATGTATAGCCGCTTAGCAGAAATCACCGGCGAATACTTACGCAAAGGTTCCAAAGTTTATATCGAAGGTCGTTTACAAACACGCAAATGGCAAGATAAAACTTCAGGCCAAGATCGTTACACCACAGAAGTTGTTGCTGAAACATTAGAAATGTTAGGCAAAAGCAGTGGCGGCGGTTCCGCACCTAGCGACAACCAAGAACCCGCTTTCGAAAAAGCGTCATCTGATGCTGCACAAACAGCACCAACCGACAGCTTTGACGACGATATCCCATTCTGATCTCCACTTAGTCCGGGGAAGCGCTACGCTTACCCGGACTACATATTCCTCCGCAAACGTTACCCCCCTCCTCTTTCCCCTTCCATTTCACCCATGTTATAATAGAGATTGAGGATTAACGATGCACAAAAAGAATGAGATTAAAATGAATAATGAAGAAAGGCTTATCATTCTTGAAACAACTAACCTCAATATTAATGTCACATTGCAGGATATCAAACGTTCGATAGAACGACTTGATAACCG
>Ga0207044_1029_pt1 | contig 26018 bp, 18 predicted proteins | sample Alteio_BWMinCont_68_FD_153300 | JGI IMG/M metagenome (GOLD analysis project Ga0207044, IMG submission 153300) | Enriched cells from forest soil in Barre Woods Harvard Forest LTER site, Petersham, Massachusetts, United States -... | ecosystem: Environmental > Terrestrial > Soil > Temperate forest >... | reverse complement strand
AACTTTCGGCGACGCCTTCGTAGGACTCGGAGCTTGTCTCGGCTCGGCCAAGCGGTACGCGGAGTCGATTGCACCTCTGGAGAATGCCATCAAACTCGAGCCGGAGAATCCTGCCCCGCACTATTTGCTCGCAATCGCATACAACCGCACCGGCCGTAAGGAAGACGGCGACAAGCAATTTGCCATTCAAAGACAGTTGACCCAGAAAGGTGCCGCGGGAGAAGACAATCCACAGTCGCAGGCGAAACCAAACTAGTGTAGGGGCCGTAGAATAGCATCCGAAGACTAAACAGTGACTTCGTTGCCGAATCCAAGAACATTCCTTTTCTCTCGACGCAGCTTTCTGCGTGGCCTTGCAACAAGTCTCGCTCTACCGTCTTTTTATCAACTTGCCCGAGCGCTACCCGAAGCTGCTTATCCCTTCGAGGAAGTTCTTCCAACAGCGAGTGGCATCACCTGGAAGCACACCGCGGGAAAATCCCCGCAGAAGTATCTGCCAGAGACCACAGGCGCAGGTTGCGCTTTTCTCGACTATGACAACGATGGTTGGATGGACATTTACCTGGTCAACAGCGGGGCTTGTGATTTCTTCAATCCGAATCCGACTCTGCGCAATGCTTTGTATCGAAACAATCGCGATGGAACCTTTACGGACGTAACCGAGAAGGCTGGCGTGACCGCCGGTGGTTATGGCCAGGGCGTAGCCGTGGGCGACTACGATGGAGACGGCTTTCCCGATCTGTACGTCACTCAATATGGTCGAAGCATCCTCTATCACAACAACGGCGACGGCACTTTCACCGATGTGACCGAAAAAGCCGGCGTCGCTGCGCCGGGATGGTCTTCCAGTGCAGTTTGGTTCGACTACGACAATGACGGACGCCTCGACCTGTTTGTCTGCCGATTCGTGGACTTTGACAAATCGAAGAACTTGCCCTGTGCCGCCGGCGACAGCCCCGGATATTGCGTCCCGCGCCTTTATAAGCCAATGCCCAGTTGGCTGTTTCACAACAACGGGGATGGCACATTCACCGACGTCAGCAAGTCTTCAGGAATCGGCAGTCATCTTGGCAAGGCGTGGGGAGTGGTTGCAACCGACATCAACAATGACGGTCGCATGGACCTCTTCGTTGCTAACGATACCGTGCAAAACTTTCTGTACGCCAACCGCGGGGATGGAAAATTCGAGGAAATCGGTGCGCAGGCCGGAGTCGCATACAGCGAGGCTGGTCGCCCACGCTCCGGCATGGGCCTCGACTCGGCAGATTTCAACGAAGATGGCTGGATGGATCTCTTCGTTGCCAACATCGACCACGAAATGTATTCCTTGTACAAAAACAACGGCGACGAGACTTTTGACGATCAAGCCGGTCCCACTGGGATTGCGACCGCGACCCGGCTGATGAGTGGCTGGGGGCTCAAGTTCTTCGACTATGACAATGACGGCAATCTTGACCTGTTTCTAGCTAACGGCAATCCCGATGACTTGATCCAGGTCGTTCGCAAAGATGTGGGATACCAGGAACCAATGCTTCTGTTTCACGGCACTGGTAAGAACTTTCAGAACGTAAGCGTGGAGAGCGGTCCCGTTTTCGCGAGACCTCTGTCGGCCCGTGGAATGGCAATCGGCGACTTCGATAATGACGGCGCAGTGGATGTGCTGATCTCGGTCAACGACGGTGCGCCGATTCTGCTGCGAAACAACGCGGCCAAGCAACGCCATTGGCTGGGCCTCAACCTGGTTGGCACAAAATCGAACCGAGACGCGATCGGCGCGCGGATCACCTATCAGGCTGGCGATCTGAAACGTCACCGCATGAAAGTTGGTGGTGGCAGCTTCCTCTCTTCGCATGATCCTCGCATTGTGCTGGGTTTGGGCGAGCGAACCAAGATCGACTGGCTGGAAATCAAGTGGCCCTTGCCCGGTGGTGCTACCGAACGATTCACGGATCTTCCCATTGACCGCTATATCGCAATCGTCGAGGGCCATCCAAAATGGAAGTGACAGCGATTGTGCCGTCTTGAATTCGCCCTTGGCTGGCCGAAATGAATCTCAATTTGAAATTAGTCGTGATTGCAGCGCTCCTTCTGGTTGCGGAAGTTGCGAGTCAGGACCGTAGTCCGCAGACGAACCCGCCGCCGAGTTCGTCCCCGACGCCGAATCCTCGCGAAAACTATGTTGGGGATGATGCCTGCCGCAGCTGTCATCAAGACAAAGTTGAGACCTTCCACCGAACCGCGCATTATCTGACGTCAAGGCTTCCTGATAAAGATTCGATTCTGGGCAACTTCAACGCGGACGCGAATGTTCTCAAGACTTCAAATCCCGATCTGTATTTTCGAATGGAAGCAGAAGCAAAGAACGGCGGCTTTTTCCAGACGGCTGTGCAGGGCCAGCCACCTTACACAACATCTCGCACCGAGCGCTTCGGTCTGGTAGTTGGATCGGGAGGCAAGGGACAAACTTTCTTGTTCTGGAAAGCTGATCTGCTTTTTCAATTGCCCGTTTCCTACTGGAAGGAAATTGGCTGGGTAAACAGCCCCGGCTATCGCGACGGCGTCGCATATTTCGATCGACCCGTGATTCCACGCTGCCTTGAATGCCATGGAACTTATTTTCAGTCGCTCGCGCCTCCCCAAAATCGGTACAGCCAGACCGGGTTCGTCGTCGGTATCACTTGTGAAAAGTGTCACGGACCTGGACGGGCACACGTTCAACGCTTCAATTCGAAATCCGCGGAAGCTTCACCCGGCTCGGCCATCCTCAATCCAACGCGATTCTCACGCGACCGGCAGATGGATCTTTGCGCCTGGTGCCACGCGGGCCATGGCGAACCCCTTTTGGCGACATTCTCCTACGTTCCTGGCGAACCTCTCGAAAAATATATAGAGTTGCCACAACCTGACCCGGAAGCCCCGGTGGATGTCCATGGAAGCCAAGTGGAACTGCTCAAGAGAAGCCGCTGCTTTCAATCATCGACTATGACTTGTCTGACCTGTCACGATGTTCATGCGACGCAGAAAGATCCGGCGGCATTCTCCGTCTATTGTCTGCAGTGCCATAAAGCCGAAAGCCATCCAAAGATCGAACAGCCAATTGTGAACAACTGCGTTGATTGCCATATGCCAAAACAGAAGACCAACCTCATCGTCTTTAACTGGAATGGCCGGAAAGTAAGCCCTGAAGTGCGCAATCATTGGATCAAGGTCTATCCAAATACCAGTGCTCCGGCGCCCGAAGAACGAAACGAAAAACCATAAGTCCCGACCTCCGTGCTCTATCCCCATAGGAACGCGGGCTCGCTGGAGCGTACTTCCAGCGCGAAGCTTTGCCTGACCTCGTCCCACTTTACGTTAGTAGCTATTTTGTTATAGTTACTATCATATTCTCGGGGATGTTCCGTTCACATAACAAACCCTTTGATCGATGCAGGAGGAAAAGTGGCCATGTCTAGCGTGTTTCCAGCTCGGACAGAGATTGCGGGGCAGCCGCCTGAAGTCGGACTGCGGGAACGGAAGAAAGCCCGCTTGCGCCGACAGATCATCGACACCTCGATCAAGCTGTTCCGCAAGCGCGGGTACGCGGCCACGCGGATCGACGACATCGTGCAGGCACTTGAGATCAGCCAGCCTACATTTTTTCGATATTTTCCAACCAAAGATGCGGTTCTACGGGAAGTTGGAGAACGCGGGTACGCTTGTATTTGCGAAAGGCTTCGTTCGGAGGTTTCGAGCAAGGCGCACACCAGCGAGCGCCTGCGTCGGCTCTACGTAACCATGGCGCACGAAGTGGAAGCCGACCGGCAACTGTGGCAAGCGGTGGTATTGTCGGGCGCGATGGATCCAGTGCGATCCGCAGAACTGCGGGGGCAGGAGGAGGCTGCCGTCCGTCTGTTGCGGGAAATTCTGATGCAAGGGCAGAAGCGAGGCGAGGTGACGCGTACGTTTCCAGTCGTCCATCTCGCCAAGTTTATGGAGGGGCTTTACAACACTGTCGTACGGCAATGGGCCGTTGATCTGACCGGTCCGCACAAACTTACCGAGCGGGTGACGAGCGCGGTGGAGTTCTTCTTGCGCGGCATCCAGCCCTAGGCTTCTGATTATCGCTCCGATATTCACTGAGTGAGTGGCGTCGTCAGAGAGGAAACACGATGAAGGCCGCCGTTCTGCACGAATTCAAGACGCCCTTGGCATTTGAGGAAGTAGCCCGGCCGGTGGCTGGCGCCGACGAAGTCTTGATCGAGGTAGAGGTATGCGGCGTGTGCCATTCCGATCTGCACGTGGCCGATGGTGACTGGACGCAACTCGCTGGCATTGTGAAGAAGCCGCTGATCCTGGGACATGAGATCGTAGGCCGGGTAGTAGAGCGTGGCCCGGCGGTGCAGAGTGTCCAGGTGGGAGAGCGGGTTGGCATACCGTGGATTCAGTGGACTTGCGGGCAATGTGAATTTTGCCGCGAAGGCAGCGAGAATCTGTGCGCGCGCCAGCGGATTACGGGCGTGATGGTGGATGGTGGATATGCGGAATATGCCAAGGCTCCCGCCAGCCACGTGGTCAGGATTCCTGAAACTCTCTCCTCCGAGCAGGCGGCACCACTTCTTTGTGCGGGAGTCACAGTTCATCGCGCGCTGAAGCAGGCGAACCTTCGCGCCGGGCAACGCCTGGCGATTTTCGGCGTGGGGGGACTTGGCCACATCGCGCTCCAGATCGCCCGCGCTGCGGGAGCGGAAGTGACAGCGGTCGATATCTCCGAAGAAAAACTCGCGCTAGCGAAGTCGTTAGGGGCAGTGCGAACCCTGAACGCTGCGACAAACAACGTAGTGAAAGAAGTTCGCGGCTTCGGCGGCGTGCATGTCGCACTCGTCACCTCGGCGGCCAAGTCCGCGTATGACATGGCGTTTTACTGTGTGCGGCCGACAGGGACGCTACTGGCCGTAGGCTTACCTGCTAACGACATCTCGTTTCCGCCGATTCTTATGGCGGCCGGCGAGATTCAGATCAAAGCTTCCGCCGTGGGCACCCGCGAAGATCTGCGCGAGATTCTAGTCCTGGGAGCAGCTGGGACCGTCCATTGTCAGGTGACGACGCGCCCGTTCGCCGAGGTTCAGGAAGTTTTGGGACAATTGAGCCGCGGCGAGGTGTCGGGACGGGCTGTGCTCCGCTTGCGCGGCTAGTAGTAGACCGTGACGGTCTGAACTTGGTCACTCATGTTTGACGTTAGCGACTTTAATATGATATTAACTATCACTTTTGTGGAGCTTTGACACGAGAGGCCGTTTTGAGCATGAATGTCAAACAGCTTTTCGATCTGACCGGCCGCGTTGCCATTGTGTCGGGCGGCTCCATGGGGCTGGGACGCCAGATGGCCGAGGGTCTGGCCGAGATGGGTGCGAATCTGGTGCTTTGCGCCCGCAAAAAAGACCGCTGCGAAGAGGCTGCGCATGCCCTGCGCAGCCTGGGCGTTCAGACTCTTGCGTTGGAATGCGATGTCAAGGACAAGGCCGCGATTCACCAAGTCGTGGATGACGCACTCGCCAGGTTCGGCCGCATCGACATTCTGGTTAATAACGCTGGCGCGTCGTGGGGAGCTCCGGTGGAAGAAATGACACTCGAGCAGTGGGACAAAGTGCTCTCCACCAACTTGACCGGCACCTTCCTGTTTTGTCAGGCCGTGGGCAAGGCCATGATCGCGCAGGGATCAGGCAAGATTATTAACATTGCGTCGGTGGCGGGTCTGGGCGGAGCATCGTCGGAGTTGCAGGCAATCGGCTACCACGCGAGCAAAGGCGGAGTGATCGCCTTCACCAAGGATTTGGCATGCAAGTGGGCGCCGCATAACATTCAGGTCAATGCCATCGCCCCAGGATGGTTTCCGACGCATATGTCGGGATGGATCATCGAACACCGTAAGGATTCCCTGCTCGCGAAGATTCCGCTGGGCCGCTTCGGCGGCGACCACGACCTGAAAGGCGCGGCAGTACTCCTGGCGTCGGAGGCTTCGGCGTACGTGACCGGGCACGTGCTGGTCGTCGATGGAGGCCAGACCGCCTGGTAAGGCTTTTATGAATCTTCCCCTGACGCCAGTGCGGTTTCTTCGCTACTCAGAAGAGCAGTTTCCCCGCAAGACAGCGGTGGTGTGTCAGGACCAGCGATTCACGTATGCCGAGTTTGGCGATCGCGTGCGGCGTCTCGCGGGAGCGTTACGCGAGGCCGGATTGAAGACAGGCGATCGTGTGGCATTTCTCAGCCTGAACTGCCATCGGCTGCTCGAAGCCTATTTCGGGGTCCTCGAATCAGGTTGTGTGTTGCTTCCGCTCAATATTCGCTTAGCAGCATCGGAGCTTACCTACATCCTGAACCATTCGGGGACATCCGTGTTGTTCGTGGAACAGGAGTTTGTCGGTCTCGTGGATTCGTTTCGGGGAGACCTACGCACAGTGCGTTCATTCCATCAACTCGATGGGATTCCTCAGGCAGGTTGGCTCTCAGATCAAACTTACGAGCACATGCTGGCCTCTGCCAAACCGTACCGCGAAGAGCTGATGACGTTTGATGAGAACTCCATCGCAGAGATGTTTTACACCAGCGGAACCAGCGCCAGCCCCAAGGGTGTGATGCTGACGCACCGCAACGTGTACATGTATGCGATGAACATCGCCTTGCACCATCACACTCGCTTTGAAGACGTGCTGTTGCATACGATCCCTTTGTTTCACGCCAACGGTTGGGGAGCTGCTCATACCATCACATTCATGGGAGGAACCCATGTCATGCTTCCGCGCTTCGTGCCGGAGGAAGTTTTTCGACTGGTGCAGCGGGAGCGGGTCAGTGAGTTGAGTCTGGTTCCAATTATGGCTATGGCGCTGGCGAACTCGCCTGCGCGTTCCAAGTACGACCTGAGCAGCGTGCAGTGGTCGGTGATTGGCGGTGCGGCGTCTTCTCCGACATTGATCCGCGATGTGGAGACGACTCTCGGATTCAAATGCTATTCCGGATACGGGCTGACAGAATGCTCACCCTCCTTGTCCACCGCTGAACTCAAACCCGGCATGCAGTGCGCGCCCGAAGAGCGTTACGTACTGCAGTCCATGACCGGGTATGCCTTTCCCGGGTGTGAACTTCGAGTGGTCGACGCCGAAGACAACGATGTACCACGCGACGGAGCGACGATGGGAGAAATCATTGCCCGCAGCGACGGAGTGATGGCGGGCTACTGGCAACAGCCGGAAGCGACGGCTGAAGCTCTGCGAGGGGGTTGGTTTCACACCGGCGATATGGCTGTGATCGAAGAGAACGGGTACATCCGGATCGTGGATCGGAAGAAGGACATTATCGTCAGTGGTGGAGAGAATATTTCGTCTCTAGACGTCGAAAAAGTGTTGTTGGCCCACCCTTCCGTCTACGAAGCTGCGGTAATCCCGGTCGTCGATTCGAAATGGGGCGAGGTGGCGAAAGCGGTGGTAGTGGCGAAACCTGGATGCAAACTCAGCGAAGCAGAGCTAATCGAGTTTTGCCGCTCGCGCCTTGCGCACTATAAGTGTCCGCACTCGATTGAATTCTGCGAGAGCTTGCCCAAGACGGCGACGGGAAAAGTTCTGAAGAGAGAGTTGCGCAGCAAGTATCAAACCGTCCCGGTAACGATGCGCTCAGGCGGCTAACCGCGCTGAGATGGGGTTCGTCCCCAAGAAAGCAAAGGCGTTTGGCGGCAATATGAATGACCTGGTGAGAATTACCAAAGATAACGACGTAGCAATTATTACCATCGACAACCCGCCGGTGAACGCTCTCAGTCCGGGTGTGCCGGAGGGAATCTGGGCGGCGATCGATGAGATGAATCGCGATGCTGCCATCAAGGCGGCGGTTGTAATCGGCGGCGGCCGAACGTTTGTAGCCGGCGCCGACATCAAGGAATTCAGCAAGATGACCTCCGGGGCCTCGCCCCGTAGAAGCCTCCTGCCTCTTCTCCTTCACATTGAAGACAGCCCTAAGCCGGTAGTGATGGCGATTCACGGCAATGCGTTTGGAGGCGGACTGGAACTCGCTATGGCCGGCCATTATCGGGTCGCGTCGCCCTTAGCGCAAGTGGGCCAGCCGGAGGTAAAGCTCGGGATTATTCCCGGAGCCGGTGGCACGCAACGTTTGCCGAGGCTGGTGGGTGTTGCGAAGGCCGTCGAGATGTGCGCGGAGGGCAAGCCGGTGTCCGCACGCGAGGCGGCCATGCTTGGATTGATCGACCAGTTGATCGAAGTAGATCTGCTGACCGGGGCAGTAGCTTTTGCACGCGAGGTCGCTGACAGGCCTGCGCCGAAAACACGAGAGCGCTCGGAGGAGTTGGCAACTGCCGCAGAGAACTCACCGATTTTTACCGCGGCGCGCGACGCGACCGGCAAGAAACAACGCGGCATGAAAGCTCCCCTGGCGGCGATCGATGCGGTGGAGGCGGCAACCAGATTATCGTTCGAAGAAGGTTGCCAAACCGAGGCCAAGCTTTTTACCGAATGCCTTTTCTCCGATCAGTCCAAGGCGCTCATCCATGTTTTTTTCGGTGAGCGCGAGGTGGCGAAGATTCCGGACGTCCCCAAGGATACTCCGGTAATCCCCGTGAACCGCGTCGCGGTCGTCGGCTCGGGAACGATGGGCGGAGGGATTGCGATGGTCTTTGCCAACGCGGGAATTCCGGTACTGCTGAAGGACGTCGATAAGACGGCACTCGAAATCGGGATGAGCAAGATCGGGAAGAACTACGCGAATTCAGTCCAGCGTGGACGTTTCACTCAAGCTTTTGTCGACGAACGCCTGCGGCTGATTACGCCGGTGTCCACCTACGATGCGTTCGACGGTGTAGACATGGTGGTGGAGGCGGTTTTCGAGGGAATGGCGCTGAAGAAGACCGTCTTTGCGGAGTTGGACCGCGCTTGCCGGCGAAGAGCAATTCTGGCAAGCAACACGTCGACGCTCAATATCGATGAAATCGCGGGGGCTACGTCGCGGTCGGAAGCGGTGATCGGAACCCACTTCTTTAGCCCGGCCAACGTAATGCGGCTGCTCGAGATTGTGCGGGGAAAGAAGTCGAGCAAAGAAGTAATCGCCACATGCATGCAACTGTCCAAGAAGCTGGGCAAGATCGGCGTCCTGGTCGGAAACTGTCGCGGCTTCGCAGGCAACCGCATGTTTGGCCCGTATCGGCGGGAAGCGCAGTTCCTGGTCGAAGAAGGGGCGGACGTGGAAAGGGTGGACCACGCGCTCGTCGAATTCGGCTGCGCCATGGGTCCATTGGCGACCGGCGACCTGGCCGGTCTCGATGTGGGCTGGCGCATTCGCAAGGAGTACCGTCATCTGGATAAACCCGGAATCCGTCAGCCGTTCGCCGAGGACCGTCTGTGCGAATTGGGCCGCTATGGACAAAAAACGCTGAAGGGATGGTATCGATACGACGAGAACCGCCGTGCCAGCGCAGATCCCGAGGTAATCGCGCTGGTACGGAAGTGGAGCGCGGACGCAGGAATTCCGCAGCGGCAGATTTCCGCCGACGAAATCGTCGACCGCTGCGTCTACGCCCTGGTGAACGAAGGAGCACGCATTCTCGAAGAGGGATACGCGCTGCGGGCGGTTGACATCGACATCATCTACCTCAACGGCTACGGATTCCCTGCCTACCGGGGTGGGCCGATGTGGCACGCCGACACAGTGGGATTGCCAAAGGTCTACCAGCGCATTTGCGAATTCCACCAGCAGCACGGAGAACTCTGGGCTCCAGCTCCCCTGTTACGACGTCTAGTGGAAGCGGGTAAGACATTCGCCGAGTTCGACAAAGAACAGGCGGCGGCCGCATAGGAACTGATACCGGCAGCCGATTCAGGACTTGCACGTATGGCGGCGGTTTGCGATCAAGCGGGAACGATCAGGGCGGGCGAAGAGCTTGATCTCACCCATCTCCGGCCGTTTCTGCTGGAGCACTTAGGCTGCAGCGGGCCAATTTCCGTCCAACAATTTCCGAGTGGTCACTCGAACCTGACATACTTGGTGCGCGTGGGCAACCAAGAGTTCGTGCTGCGACGCCCGCCCTTCGGCAGCAAAGTTCGATCCGCGCATGACATGGCACGTGAATATCGGGTGTTGTCGAAACTGCATACCGCGTATTCCGTCGCGCCAAGAGCGTTCTTGTATTGCGAAGATTTCTCCATCCTCAATGCTCCGTTTTATCTCATGGAGCCAATTCGCGGAATGATCCTTCGACGCGACCCGCCTCTCGGCGTGCCGTTTCCTCCTCAGACCGCGCGGCGATTGAGCGAAGCGTTCCTCGATAACCTGGCGCGCCTGCACCGCACGGACTACGCGGCGATCGGCCTGGCTGATTTAGGCAAGCCGCAAGGTTATCTCGAGCGCCAGGTCAAGGGTTGGATCGAGCGCTACGACAATTCGAAAACGCACGACCTTCCGGAGGTCGAACCTATTTCTTCGTGGCTCACCGAACACATGCCGGTCAGCCACGATACGGCGCTTATTCACAACGACTACAAGTATGACAATGTCGTCCTCGACGTTGACGATGCGACCAACATCGTCGGCGTTCTGGATTGGGAGATGTGCACGCTGGGAGATCCGCTGACGGACCTAGGCACAGCGCTCGCGTATTGGACTGATCCACAGGATCCAGAAGAGCTCGAGGAAATTCGCAGTGCACCGACCACCTTGCCGGGAACACTAACGCGGACACAACTTATCGAGCGCTATGCTGCTGCGAGCGGCCGTGATCCCGGCAACATGATCTTCTATCTGACGTTTGCCCGCTTCAAAGTCGCGGTAATTATCCAGCAGATCTACTACCGCTACGTCCAAGGGTTAACGCACGACTCGCGTTTCGCATGCATGCCAAAACGGGTTCATGCCTTGCTGCGCGCCTCATGGCATTGCGCGGAAAGCGGAGCGATATGAATTCACGCTCACTTCGCGTAATACCGGACCAGCCACTCGGCGACACAGCAGAGCTTGTCGGAGGACTCGCTCTCGACACGGATGAGAAAAGCGGCGTCTACAAACTCCGGCGATTCCTTTACCGAAAGCAGGGTAACGCGAGCTCGCACCCCCGAACCGGCGAGCACGGGCGATGGAAAACGAACCTTGTTCAGCCCGTAGTTGACGCTCATCGCGACACCCGAACGGATCTCGATTGCCTGTTTGAGAAAGTAACTCAGCAGCGAGAGAGTCAGAAAACCATGGGCAATGCACCCGCCGAAGGGCGATTCACGCTGCGTACGCTCCGGGTCCAGGTGAATCCACTGGCGGTCCTCGGTGGCATCAGCAAATTTCTGGATGCGATCGTGCGCAATCACAAACCAGTCGGTCGCTGGGAATTCGCGTCCTTCAAACTGTTTCAAGGCACTTAGATTCTCTATCTCAAAAGGCGGCATAGGAGTATTTCATGACGACATTAACAGACATTCCACGCAAGACGACCAAGGGAACGGCATTTCTGATCGAAGAGTCGACGCCCCAGGATATTTTCACACCGGAAGACCTGAGCGAGGAGCATCTCGCCGTCGGTCATATGGTCGATGAATTCTGGGCCAATGAAGTGGAACCGAATCTGCCGGCGATCCGCGAAAAGAAGCCGGGCGTCGCTATGGCCGTGCTCCGGAAATCGGTCGATCTCGGTCTGACTGGCATGGCGATTCCAGAGGAGTATGGCGGAATGGCAATGGATTTGCCGTCGCTGATGGTGACCGCAGAACGCATGGGGCGGGACGGCTCTTACGGGGGTTGGCACTCGGCGCACACTGGCATCGGCACGCTTCCAATTGTCTACTTTGGAAATGAGCAGCAAAAGCGGAAGTACTTACCGAAGCTGGCCAAAGTCGAGATGCTCGCCGCCTATGCGCTTACCGAGCCTCTGGCCGGGTCGGATGCTCTCGCGGCGCGGACGCGCGCAGATCTCACACCTGATGGAAAACACTACGTCCTGAATGGTCAGAAGATGTGGATCACAAATGGCGGCGCGGCCGACCTGTTTACGGTATTTGCCAAGGTTGGAGGAGAAAAGTTCACTGCGTTTCTGGTCGAGCGTAGCTTCCCTGGTGTGAGCAGCGGGGCGGAAGAACACAAGATGGGCATCACGGGAAGTTCCACGACGGCCGTGTATTTGGACAACGTTCGGGTGCCGGTGGAAAACGTTTTGGGAGAAATTGGGCGCGGACACGTGATCGCATTCAACATCCTGAACATTGGACGATTGAAGCTTGGACCGGCCTTAGTCGGAGCCGCGAAAAACGTGCTCGCGATTTGCCTCAAGTATGCCAAGCAGCGCAAAGCATTCGGCTCGGCGATTGCCGAATTCGGGGCAATACAACACAAGCTTGCCGAAATGGCGGTTCGCATTTTCGTGGCGGAGTCGATGGCCTGGCGTGTAGTAGGACTGATCGAGAATCAAATGCACGTCGCGTCTCCGGAATCTGCAGAGGGGTCCAGCCAAGAGTTAAAGGCCATTGAGGAGTTCGCAGCGGAGTGCTCGATGATCAAGGTTTATGCCGCCGAGATGCTCGACTACGTAGTCGATGAAGGAGTTCAGATCCACGGCGGCTATGGATACCATCAAGACTATGCGGTGGAGCGTGCCTATCGCGACTCGCGAATTAACCGTCTGTTTGAGGGGACCAGTGAAATTAACCGACTAGTAATCACGGGCATGCCGTTGAAGCGAGCTGCCCGCGGACAACTGCCTCTGCTTGAGGCCGCCCGCGCCGTTTTGCATCACAACGAGCCGCAAACCGGCGGTGAATCTGCCGATGCGGAACTGAACCTGGTTTATGACGCGAAGAGAATCGCCCTGCTGACGCTGGGAGTCGGGCACCAGAAATTTGGTGCGCAGCTCGAACGACAGCAGGAGATCATCATGAACTTGTCCGACATCATCATGGAAGTGTTTGCCATGGAGTCGAGTCTGCTGCGTAGCCGGAAACTGGCGGCGGCCGGCAGCGGAGTTAATGCGGCGGATGCCTGCGCCGTGTACTTGCGCGATGCCATCGCCAGGATCGAACTCTCGTCGAGGACGGTGTTGAGCGCCTGTGATCAGAGCGAGGAACTACGGCAAAACCTTTCTCGCTTGCGCCAGTACGCCAGTCACGATCCGGTGAATGCCATCGCAATACGACGCCAGATTGCCGGGCGGCTGGTGTCGGCCGAGCGATATACGCTCTGAGGACTTTGGTTTCCGGCGAAGGAGTCAATGTGACACTCATCAATCACAAATTTCTGTTGGCAGCGCGCCCCGTGGGAATGCCGAAACGCAGCGACTGGACCTTCGTCGAAGAGCCGATTGCAGAGCCGAAGGAAGGTGAACTGCTGGTTCAGGTGTTGTACATCTCGTTGGATCCAGCGATGCGTATGTGGCTCAATGACGTGCGCTCGTATATTCCGCCAGTGGGCATCGGAGAACTAATGCGGGCGCTGGGAGTGGGTATCGTGACTGCGTCGCGTAACCCTCGCTTCGCAGCGGGCGATCACGTTTCGGGATCATTCGGAGTGCAGGAGCACGCGCTGACCGACGGCCGCGGAGTGGCGACGGTCGACACCAAAACCGCTCCGTTGCCAAAGTATCTCAGCGCACTTGGCATGCCGGGAATGACTGCATATTTCGGGCTTCTCGACACGGGCCAGCCAAAGCCGGGAGAGACAGTAGTGGTTTCGGCCGCAGCAGGAGCTGTGGGCAGTTTGGTGGGACAGATCGCCAAAATTACGAACTGCAGCGTGGTTGGCATCGCGGGCGGGGCGGAGAAGTGCAGCTACATCGTGCATGAGCTAGGCTTCGATGCGGCTATCGACTACAAATCCGAAGACGTGAAGCAGTCCCTTCAGAAACATTGCCCAAAAGGTATTGATGTTTATTTTGACAACGTGGGCGGCACGATTCTAGAGGCCGCACTGTCAAACCTGGCGCGGGGCGCGCGAGTCGTGATCTGCGGGGCAATCTCCCAGTACAACAATACCGGGCCGATGGCGGGACCTCGCAACTACATGTCCCTGCTGACGAATCGCGCCACGATGAAAGGCATGTTGGTATTCGATTATGTTGATCGCTACCCGCAAGCCAAAGCAGAAATGGCAGGATGGATGGCGGCGGGCAAGCTGAAGTCCCGCGAGGATATTGTCGAGGGGCTGGAAACCTTTCCTGAAACTTTGCTCAAGCTTTTCAAGGGAGAGAACTTGGGGAAGCTCATACTTAAAGTGGGCTAAGCTGACCGACCGCTAAGCAGAGGCTCGAATGGCATTTGTCGAGAATGAAAAGGCAAACATTTATTGGGACGAACAGGGGCAAGGTGCACCCGTTCTTCTAATCATGGGCCTTGGGTATCCGTCGAGCCTGTGGCATCGCACGCGCCCTATGCTGTCGCAACGTTATCGCACGATAGCGTTCGACAATCGAGGGGTAGGGCTGAGCGACGCACCCGCGGGACCTTATTCAATTGCGACCATGGCATCAGATGCGGCTGCGGTCTTGGATGCTGCGGGGGTTTCCGGCGCCCACGTTTTCGGCGTTTCGATGGGCGGCATGATTGCACAAGAATTCGCGCTGCAATATCCGACGCGGACGCGATCGTTGATTCTGGGCTGCACATCCCCCGGTGGACCTTCCGCGGTGCGTGCGGAGAGCAAGGTGGCCGATATCCTGATGGTGCGCGGCATGACGCTGCAGCAAGCGCGGGAAGCCATTCTTCCTTACATCTATGACGCGGCCACGCCACAAGAGAAAATCGAAGAGGATCTCAGCTTGCGCAGGCGTTGGCTCCCCTCGATGGAGGGCTACACGGCACAACTCCAGGGAATTCTGGCTTGGGAGGCCTACAGCCGAATCGCTCAGATTACGGCGCCGACACTCGTGATCCATGGAAAGTCAGATGAACTGGTCCCTCCCGGCAATGGCGAGTTGATCGCGGAGCGGATTCCAGGTGCAAGACTCGTCCTGCTCGAACACGCGAGTCATCTGTTTCTTACCGATCAGACACAAGCCGCGCACAAGGAAATACTTTTGTTTCTCTCGTCGCACCCGTACTCTAATCGATCCTCGTAGGGCGCGCCTCTTCAGTAAACAGCGAGATCTTGAGAAATCGATTGCGAGCACGCGTCCCGTACGCACCATTCACAACAGGCATAGAGCATCATCAAAACAATTCATTTGATGAATTTGGCGAACGCGGATACGCTCGCGCCCATCATGAAGATGCGGCGCTCTGAACGGCACGAGCGTGGGGAATTGTTCGTTCTCATTCGCAGATCCAACAAACCAGGAAAGCTCACTCAAGACAACGCAGGCCTGGACAAATGTCCGGCGGGTCGGCAGAACAGGGCTGATTTCTCGCGGGCCGCTGAATGTTCTATTGGATTTAGAGCAAGTCTACGGTTAGGGGGGCACATGGTTTCCCAACAGAGCAGTTTGGATGGTCGTGCGACTTCACGTTACCGGGCCTGCTCCTGGAAGCGGAAGAATCCCATCAAAGCATTCACAAGCGTTTTTGTGTGCTTCCTGTTCGCAACCTCAATCGCTCATGGGCAGGGCGTGGGTACGTCTGGAGAGATCACTGGAACTGTGACGGACTCTGCCGGCAGTGTTGTGCTCAAAGCTACCGTCGATGTCGTGGATACACAGACGGGCCTGAAGCGTACGGCGACGACGAACAGTGCCGGGCAGTTTCGAGTTACCGGGTTGTCGCCCGCCACTTACGATGTCAGCGCGCGAATGCCCGGTTTTGGAACTGAAATCCGCAAAGGCGTCACTGTCGCCGTTGGGCAGACAGTGGTCTCCGACTTCAAGCTGAAACCATCGCAGGTGGCGACGGTTGTCGAGGTGACGGATCAGCCGCCCGTCGTGGAAACTGAACGAGGCAGCCAGGCGGACACCATCACACAACAGTACATCGCCGACCTGCCGGTTGACCGCCGCGATTATCTTACGTTTACTTTGCTTGCACCCGGTGTATCCGATTCCAGCAGGCTGGCGGGCGACCAGGATTTCAGAGTCAAACAAACACCGCAGAGTGGGCTTTCCTTCTATGGCAGCAATGGCAGAGGAAATAGCATAACGGTGGACGGTGGTGAGACCTCAGGCGACAGCGGTGGCGTGCGCCTGACGGTAGGCCAGGACGATGTGCAGGAATTCCAGATCAATCGCAGCAACTACGCTGCTGACCTGGGGGCGGCTACTGGGGCTTCGGTCAATATTGTGACCAAGTCCGGCACCAACAACCTGCATGGCACCCTCTACGGTTTTTTCCGCGACTCTGCGCTAGACGCCGCGAATCCGTTTTCGTTCACCCAGGCATTGCAACCTGGCCAGACCTTCAATCCAGCAAATCCCGATTCTGTAGGTTCGCCGATTAAGGATTCTTTGACTCGCCAGCAATTCGGCGGAACGCTGGGCTTTCCGATCAAGAAAGACAAGACATTTCTGTTTGTTGCCTTCGAAGGCCTGCTGCAGAATGCGCAGAACGCAGTTCCGATATTGACGGACACTAATATTTTTCGACCCACGGCAGCGCAGGATGCCATTATTGGTGGGCTAGCGAATTCGTCAGCGCCCGTTCGCTGCCTTAATCTTCCGAACGGGACCGTCTTAACCTTACCGTCGAATATTTGCGCCTTTGCGCTCCAGAGCGTTTTGACGCTGAACCCAAATCCGGGTCCGAATCCGTTCGTGACCCCGGGCCAAGCCGCGCTGAATGCGTTCCTCCTAAATCAGTTCGAAACCCAGGGTGGACTTTTTCCCTACAACACGCGGCAGTATCTGGGCTCGGCGCGTTTGGACCACCGCTTTGATGAGAACAACGAAATTTCTGTAACCTACAGATACGGACACGATCTGGAGGAGTCGCCGGATGTGCAATCTCTGACCGCTTTTTCGGCGGGAAGTTCGATCCACACCTACGACAATAATTTGCAAGCCGCATGGTTTCACCAGTTCAGTCCAACCGCCCAGAATGAGGCCCGAGTGCAGTGGGATTACAACAGCTTTAACGTGATTCCCAACGAGCCAGGACAGGTGGGCCTTCAGATTCCAAGCTTTATCAATAATCTGGGAACGAACATTTTTCTGCCCAGCATCACCATCCTGCGCCGCTACGAATTTGCTGATAATTTCACCCTGATCCGCGGCAATCACACGATCAAGTTCGGCGGCTCCGAACTGCTGCGGGGCAATCACACCGAATCGCATACCTTTTTCCCAGGTCGCTTTGTGTTCGGATCGCTCCCGGGAGCCGCGATCAGCCCCCAGCTCGCGACTACTACCGTCAACCCGTTGCAATCGGCATCGTTCGGTCTGCCTCAGGTTTACCAGCAAGGTTTTGGAAATCCGACCTACCCGTATTACACCCGACCGCTAACCGGACTGTACGCGCAGGACTCCTGGAAGATAGCGCCGAACTTCACTCTGAACTACGGTCTCCGCTACGAACTAGATACTCAATTCGCACCTCTGACTACATACAAGAAGGATTTCGCTCCCCGAATTTCCTTTGCGTGGGACCCGTTCCAGGATCACAAAACCGTTATCCGCGGAGGGTACGGAATCTTCTATGGGCCCGTGGACGTCCAAATCCCCGATGTTGACTTGAGTCTGGGGGTTGTGAACAGGAATAAATCCGCGGTCGAGAACAGCAGCCCTGCCGGGCAGGTCGCAAACCTGACCGCGATCTGCGGAATCGCTCCCCTGTTCCCCGGCAATGGGAGCAGCCCTTGCAACCGCGAAATTTCCATTTATGTAGATCCGATCACTCCAACTGGTCTTCCGGGTTTACAAACCGCGCCGGTGGTTTTCCAGACACTCTTTGCGCAGGGACTGATTCAGTGCACGACCCCGACCGCTGGGAATGCCGCCTGCATCACGCCGGCCGCTGTAGCTCCGTTTGGGATCAACGTCACGAATAGTGGGATTCTTTCCCCGTTGCAGGTAGTTTTCGTGAACCAGCCGGGTTATCGCCCCCCGATTGCGCAGCAGGCTTCTCTCGGAATTGAACGTGAGATCGGACGCGGGTTCTCGATTTCTCTGAGCGCAATCTATTCTCATACGCAGAGGCTCCCGGTCGCAATCGATACCAATCTGTTGCCCGCACCGTATAGCACAATAACTTTAGCCAATGGCCAGGTCGTTACCTATCGCAACTGGAATACGAGTCCAGCGGCCGACCCACTGGGCGGCACTGAGGGCCTTCCATGTGCGGCCAATCCCACTATCTGCTTTGTGAATCCGCTTGTGACGCAGAACAACCAATATAGTTCTGAGTCATCAGCGCTCTATGAGGGCGGCATTCTCGAAGTTAAAAAGCGCTTTAATGAGCACTTCACCTTGTTCGGGAATTACACGTACAGCAAAGGCTTTGACACTTCCACGGATTACAACTCCGACTACGGGCCGCAAGATCCGACGAATCTTGGTCTGGATCGCGCTCTTTCCGAGTTTGATCAACGGAACAAAGTCGTGATCGCGGGAGTGTTCGACAGCCCTTGGAAACAGGCTATCTTGTCGGGTTTCCAGCTAGCTCCGATTTTCTCGTATCACAGTGGACATCCGTTCAATTTGCTAGCTGGAGGAGAGGTAAACGGCGACAACCACACCACCAATGAACGTCCCATCGGAGCCCCGCGCGACACTGGACTGGGCCCCAATTATATCGACTTCGACGCGCGTTTAACTTGGGGGCACAAATTAGGCGAAAGGGCTAATTTGCAATTTACCGCAGAGGGATTCAACATCGCGAACCGAACAAATTTTGCCAGCGTAAATAACGAAGTCAGTCCTCTTTTCGGATTGACTCCTGGGTTCACGACCTTCAATGTGCATGGGATTCGGCCTGGTACGTCGCTCGCGGGCGGCAGCGTTGCGACTCCCAGTACGCCGCTGGCCTTCACCTCAGCCTTCCCCAAGCGCGAGATCCAGCTCGGCGTACGGTTCTCATTCTGAAGCAGGAGCGGAAGTCGGCGCTCCCGTGCTTTGCAGGCCGTGCCCATTTCCTTCAGTTTCACCAGCGCTGGGGCCGACGCCCTTAGTTTTGTATTTCCTCAGTTCCAACTTCGCAATCAAAGCACGATGCACTTCATCGGGACCGTCCGCTATGCGCAGCGCGCGAATCGTGGCAAATAGATCAGCCAGCGGAAGATCGTCAGACACTCCGGCGGCTCCGTGCATTTGAATTGCCTGGTCGATAATCTCCAGTGCAATGTTTGGAACGGCGACTTTGATTTGAGAGATTTCGCTGCGAGCTCCCTTGGTGCCGACTTGGTCGAGCATCCAGGCGGCCTTGAGAGTAAGAAGACGGGCTTGTTCCAGCATGATGCGGCCATTGGCAATGACATCGGCATTCGCACCCAGTTCTGCCAGGGGTTTGCCAAAGGCCACGCGATGTAGCGAGCGGCGGCACAAAAGTTCAAGTGCGCGTTCAGCGGCTCCCAGTGTGCGCATGCAGTGATGAATGCGACCGGGGCCGAGCCGGCCCTGCGCAATTTCAAAACCGCGGCCCGGTCCAGCGATGATGTGGTCGAGCGGTACCCGAACATTCGTGAAACTCACCTCACCGTGACCGAAAGGCGAATCATAGGAGCCAAACACTGGGACCATCCGCTCGATCTTTACACCGGGAGTATCGATGGGCACCAGAACCATGGAATGACGCTGGTACCTTGAGGCGGAGTGATCGGTGATGCCCATGAAGATGAGCAGGCGGCAATGGGGATGGCCGGTTCCGGAACTCCACCATTTCCTGCCGTTCAGAATCACATGCTCGCCCTGAATGAGAGCAGTAGCTTGCATGTTGGTCGCATCTGAGGAGGCCACGTCAGGTTCCGTCATGCAGAACGCCGAACGAATCTCGCCAGCTAGAAGCGGCATCAGCCAACGTTGTTTTTGCGCTGCCGAACCGTACTTCACCAGCACCTCCATGTTGCCAGTGTCAGGTGCGTTGCAATTGAAAACCTCAGGGGCAATCGAAGAGCGCCCGGTGATTTCCGCTAGGGGTGCGTATTCCACATTGGTAAGGCCAGCGCCATACTCGTCATCGGGGAGGAACAAATTCCATAGGCCTGCCGCCCGCGCGTTGGCCTTCAAAGTCTCCATGACCGCAGGCTGCTTCCAGTGGCGCCAATCGGGAAGATTCTGCAATTGCGCGAAATACTCCGGTTCTGCGGGCAGGACGTACTCTTGCATGAAATCCGAGAGGCGCTGAATGTAACCCTCGGCTCTCGGTGATGGAGAAAAGTCCATTGATTTAGCGCTGACCCGCAGGCACTCTAGCCTAGCGATTTCAGCAGAATTCTCCTAATGAATCTTACGAATCCTGTAATATATGCGGCGTGCATTTAAGTCAGGTGGATCTGAATCTGTTCGTCGTGCTGGAAGCCATTTATCGCGAGGGCAACATCACTCGCGCGGGCCAGCAATTGAATCTCACCCAGCCGGCGATCAGCCATGCGCTGAAGAGACTACGCGATCTCCTGCAGGACCCGCTCTTCGTCCGGCAAGGGCCGCACATGGTGCCGACACCGTTCACGCGTAACATGATTGAGCAAGTGCGGCAGGCGCTGCAGATTCTGGAACTGAATCTCAGCCAAAGTCGCAATTTCGTTCCGGAACACACGCGTCGGAATTTCCATCTGTCGTTGTGGGAATATGCCGAAGCCCTGATTCTTCCATCTTTGCTGCGGCGCCTAACGCACGATGCGCCGGGAATGTCGATCACCACGTCGCGGGTCAAGCGCAGAGACTTGGAGACTGAACTTGCCAGCGGTGCTGTCGATTTGGCCATCGACATCCCTATGACGGTTAGTGATCGGATTCGGCACAAGTGGCTTCTCAACGAACCATTCGTGGTCATCGCCCGGCGCGGCCATCCGTCGATCGAAGGCAAACTCGACTTGGATACCTACCTGGCACAACGCCATATTCAGGTCTCCTCCCGGCGCCACGGTCCCAGTCTGATTGACGTCGAACTCAGCCGCCGCGGACTTCGCCGGCAGGTGTTTCTACGTAGCCAGCACAACCTCACCGCCTGCATGGTCGTGAGTGAGACGGACATGTTGCTGACTTTACCGGAGCGCCATGCGCAATTGCTGAACACGGTTTTGGTAAACCAAGTGCATCCCTTCCCGCTCCAAGCGCCGCGTCTCGAAGCTCACTTGTACTGGCATGAGAGTGTTGAAAATGATCCGGCAAATCGTTGGTTGCGGGAAGAAATCGAAAAGGTTCTGTCCCCGGAACCACAACCGCAGGGAGCGGTGCGCAAGCCTGGCAGCAAAAGGCATCCTAGACTCGGGCGTAGGCAGCAGCCCCGTCCTGCGACCTAACAGTAGGGTGGTCAGCCATCATCTTCTATTGCTTGTCTCGAAAGAATTCTTCCATGCTCGTGGCTTGCTCCGGTTTGATCAAAGGCATCCGCGTCGTCTTCCCCATCCATTCGGCATACTTCCCACGAATGGCCTCCGGCGAAACTAAAGCGAGTTGCAGGGCGAGGGTGTTTGCATGCGCCGCGACTCGCGGCTCTGGATCTCCAGGTATTCCTATCATCTTTGGGAGAATTTTCATTACCGCTGCCGCAGGCAACGTGCCGCTGACTGTCAGGCCTTCGAGATCGCCAACGAGCGCCAAGCGCTCCGGACCTTCAAGAAGGTTGTAGCCCTTCTCCATTAATGTCTCGAGCCCGCCTCCTGCCAAGAAAGACCTGTAGTAACCGCTGCCGAAGGCGTTGGGCCAGATCCAGGCTGACGCCTGGGGCAATGGCAGTTCGACGTGAGCATCGCTCACTTGCTGGCACTTCCTTTCCCCGCTTTCCACGTGAATACAAACCGGCACTATCCAGGGACGCCCGTCCTGTTCGACTTCGAGCTTTGGGACTTGTCCCGTGGTGGGAAGTGTGAAGCGCAATATTGGTGCACCGGATCGATCGAGGAACCCGAAAAGAACCGGTCGGACGTCCGCTCTAGTTTCTTCTTCAATGGCTCGAGCCAAGTCTTCCGACGTACCAGCCGCAAACCGGTGATCGGTAAGGTAGCGATGCAGCGCCCGCTGAAACCGTTCTGGTCCCAACCAGTCGTCCAGCATTTCGAGGATGCTCGCGCCCTTCAAGTACACGACGACGTCGTACACATCTTCTATATCCTTGCGTGAATGCATTTCGAGCCGCAGCGGCCTCGTCTCCGGAGAATCGGAAAGTAAGATTCTGTCACGCACGTCGGTGATGGCGAGACCGCGCTCGAATGTGGGCAACTCCAAGTCGGAGATCTTTGTGCCCAGCCAGGTCGCGAAGCCTTCGCTCAGCCAAACATCGTCCCACCATGCCTGGGTCACAAGGTTGCCGAACCATTGGTGCGCCAGTTCATGTGCCATCACTTCCCGCATACGTCGCTGCCGTCGTTGCGTGTCCTGATTCGGCGGCGCCAGAAGGATCTGGTCTCCGTATATGATCAGCCCTGGGTTCTCGATGCCCCCGAAGGGCAACTCCAGACCAGCCAGGTGGTCGAGTTTTTCCCAGGGATACGGGATTCCGGTGTACTGTTCTAGTCGATTCAAGATCTCTGGAGTCGCGGTGCGCGCTGCCGCCGCCTCCATAGCCCTTCCACGCGGAGTAATAATTCGCACTGGAATTCTGCGCTGGCCAGCCACACCCGCGTCAACCACATCAAACGGTCCAACAGCGAATGCGACTACTTCCGAAGCCAGCGGTTGTGTCGGCGCGAACGTCACCCGCTTCATACCGTCAGGTTCATCTGTCGTGGACACTGCCGGTGCATTGGACACCGCAACTTCATCACGCTTCACGTGGAGCACGATTTCCCATGGAGCCTTGTAGTCCGGCTCGTCGAAGCATGGAAAGGCGCGTCGAGCGTCGATCGGTGTGAATGCTGTGTAGATGTACCAATCGTCACCCGATTTCCTCCGGTATGCTCCCACGTTGGACTTTTCATCAAGTTTTCCGATGTACCGGATTCCAACCTCGATCGGTCCCGGCTGCGTCCGCTCGGGAAGTTCCACTGCCAGGAACTCGTCGGTCACGTGCCATCGGACCGGTTTGCGCATCTTTCCGACCGTCACGTTGACTTCCTGAATCGTGAGGTCCTTCACGTTGAGCCACACAACGTCGCTTGGTTGTTGCAGGTCAATGCCGATCACTTCGTAACCTTGAAAGCTAGGCATACTTGGCACGACCGTCAGGTCCAACAGATATCGAGTTGGGCGCGCGATCTTAGGAAGACGGAACTCTGGCGCAGGTTCTTGGCCCGCAGCCAGGGCAGAAACGAAGACGGCTATCACCAGCTGTATTCCCAACCTGGAAATGGATCGAGTCAGCATAGTGAACAATAGTACGCAGTATCGGAACGACTGCCAAAAGACGATCACCGACAATGCGGTGTCGAGCGCAATTTACGAACTCATTGCCCAGAGTCTCGGCTGCGGAGTTTGGTGAGCAGTCGCAGGATTTCAAAGTACAGCCAAATCAGAGTGACCATCAAAGCGAAGCTGCCGTACCATTCCATGTACTTCGGGGCGCCGGCACGGGCTCCGCTCTCGATAAGATCGAAATCCAACACCAGGTTGAGTGCAGCGACGATCACCACCACCACACTGAAACCGATCCCGATCGCGCCCGAGCCATTGATGGCTGCGAAGTGAACGCCAAAAAAACCTAGCACAAACTGGATCAAATAAAAGATCGCGATTCCGCCCGTCGCTGCCACCACCCCCATCTTGAATTGCTCGGTGGCGCGGATGACGCCGGACCGATAGGCGATCAGGAGTGCCACCAGCGTGCCAAAAGTCAAGCCAACTGCCTGCATGGCGATTCCGGGGAAACGCACTTCCAGCATGGCCGAAGCACTGCCCAGTACCAAGCCTTCCAGTAGCGCATACATGGGCGCGGTCACCGGAGACCAGTCCTTCTTGAATATGGTTACTAGTGCGACGATGAAACCACCGATGCCTCCGACGGCGAGAAGCGGCAGCGCATCTTGAGGAGAGCGTGTGAACAGATTCCAACTCCAGGCTGCCGTCGCCACGACGCAGATCAACAAAATGCCAGTCTTGTTAACCGTCCCAGAGATAGTCATGCTGTCGCCGAGGACGGTACCGCCCACGCGAAACGCATCGCCTGACAACGCTGGATTAGAAGTCTTCATTAGGTCCATTGAAAGTCTCCTAGACGGATTAGCTTAGCGTGTACCACGTCAGAAAGCCCGAAGGATTTTGAGTTCACTGGTAATTCTGAACGGCTATGAAAGCACTCGTCCTCACTTTAGACCTGCAGCACATCGCCTTCACGCGCCACCATCTGGTAGAGCACCGGGCTGACAATGCGGCCCAGGAATAACCGTGAGAGAAGTCCGGCCACGATGACGATGGCAAACGGTTTTTGTGAGTCCGAGCCGACGCCGGTCGACAGGGCAGCGGGCAGTAGACCCAGGCAGGCGACCAGCGCCGTCATCATGATTGGCCGGAGCCGGATCAGTGATCCGTCCAGCGTGGCTTGGCGAATTCCCTGCCCTTCAAGCCGGAGCTTGTTGATATAGGAAACGTCGATGATGGCGGTCTCCGCCGAGACGCCCATAAGCACGAGCAACCCGAGAACCGAAGAGACGCTGAAGGTTGTGTGCGTGAGCTTGAGCGCCAGCAGCGCGCCAACCGGTTCGGTCATCACCACCCCGATGACAACCGTGACCGGAAACTTGAAGTTGCCATAGAGCGCAAACAAGATGATAAAGATAAGGAGAACGGCGAGCGGGCCTATCAGCGCAAACTGTTCTCGCGCGGCGACGTATTCGCTGTATTCGCCGCCCCAATCCAGCCGATAGCCCTGTGGCAGCTTTACCGACGACTGTACTGCCTTCTGCGCTTCGTCCACCGCACGGGCGAGGTCGCGCTCCTCGATGCTGAATTGAACCCCGATGTAGCGCGAATTATTCTCGCGGTAGATGAACGACGCGCCGTTACCCTGATGAATCTTAGCCAGTTCGGAAATCGGGATCTGCTGCCCAGAAGGAGTCGGCACCAGCAGATTGCCGATGGCATGTTCGCTCGAGCGGTATTGCGGCTTCATGCGAACTACCAGATCAAATAGCTGCTCGCCCTGGATCACTTGCGTGGCCGCCTGGCCGCCCACGCCCGCCTGAATTACTCCCTCGACATCGGACACATTAATGCCGTAACGTGCGATTTTGTCACGGTCCACATCGATCTGCACGCTGGGCTGCCCCAGTTCACGCACCACAGTGAGTTCGGTAAAGCCGGGTACCTGTTGCAGCACGCGCTTGATCTCGACCGCTTTGTCTTCGAGTACCTGCAAGTCGGGACCAAAGATTTTTACCGCTAAGGCGCTCTTCAATCCAGTCAGCGCTTCATCCACAGCGTCTTCGGCAGGCTGGGTGAAATTGAAAATCACTCCAGGATACGACTCGACTTTTTTCTGAATGTCCTTGGTCAGTTCGGCCTTGTTGTGGATCGGTCCACGCGTCCAGGTTGCGTCCTTATAGGGTTTCAGGCCGACGTAAAACTCGCAGTTGAAGAATCCGGTGGGGTCGGTGCCGTCGTCAGGACGCGCCAACTCCGAACCAACCTCGGTGACCATCGGGTAGGACATCAGGATCTTGCGGATCTGGGGAGCGAATTTCGCTGCCTCCTCGAAGGAGATCGTGTAAGGCATGGTGGCGCGAACCCACATCGCTCCTTCGTCGAGGTGAGGCATGAACTCACCTCCGATGAATGGAATTAGAAGAAGCGAAACGCCGAAAATGACCGTCGCCAGAACCATCGTAAGATTCGGACGATCCAGGCACCAGCGAAGCTCCGAAGCGTACTCGTCTCTTAACCAATCATAAGCGCGATTCGTTTTTTCCTTCACCCCGCTCTTAAACCAGTAGGAAGCGAGAACGGGAACCAAGGTTAAAGTGAACAGGAGCGAGCCGAGCAGCGCCCACGACATGGTTTCCGCCATCGGGTGAAACAGCTTGCCGGACGGGCCACTCAGCGCGTAGATGGGAATGTACCCAGC
>Ga0207044_1040_pt1 | contig 26992 bp, 20 predicted proteins | sample Alteio_BWMinCont_68_FD_153300 | JGI IMG/M metagenome (GOLD analysis project Ga0207044, IMG submission 153300) | Enriched cells from forest soil in Barre Woods Harvard Forest LTER site, Petersham, Massachusetts, United States -... | ecosystem: Environmental > Terrestrial > Soil > Temperate forest >... | reverse complement strand
AAAATCTCGTACACGATAGCGTGGCTGAGCAGAAACGCAGCCTCGCCGGAAACCCAAAACTTATTTTCGGCGTCCGTAGCGGTGTAAGAAACCACGCTCGGAGGAGAGATCCAACCTACCCAATGTGCCGCGCGTTCCCAAGCCCGGATAACGTTTGCGTTGTTTACGCTGACTTTTCCATCGGACTCGATGATGTGGCCGCCTCCTTCTGCTGCTTGCCACTCCAACCCTTCCATCGTGAGTTGTTCGCTGTCGGTTGCGATCGCTCCGGCGAAGACGAACCCCCAAAAATCTTTCTTCCCTTTTGCGCGCTCTCCAGCTTGAATCCTGGCGGCCATTTTCTCAAGCTCATCCCAGGTTGTGGGTGGCGTTTTGTAGCCGTACCTGGCGAGAAGGTCCGTGCGATAAACCAAAACCTGCACACCAAGCGGCTGATTGGGCATTGCGACAATCTTCCCGTTAACCCTGTAGATTTCGATAATGTCGCGATCCTCCGAGGAAATCTCCGAGGCAAAATAAGGTTGCAGGTCGATAAGATATTCACCCATTGTTCCTACCCAGATCGTGTCAACACCATAAAGGTCAGGAGACGGGGCACCGCTGCGAAGCAAACCCATGGCGAGATCGAGTTTTGAGGCGGTGTCCTCTGGTGTCGGAAGGTCGTTGACGCGAATGCCTGTTTCCCGAGTGAATTCCTGCAAGTATGTGTCGGGAATCATCCGATGGTCGCCGGGAACTCCTCGGGCATCAGAATCGAAAAATGTGATGGTCACGGGTTGTGCGGGCTTACCGCAACCGAAAAAAAGAAACATCGACAGCAGAATTCCCGCCATGCCCAAATGCCGGAAGCGATGAGATGCACACCGACGCAGTTTGGCGCGGCGCATTGCACGACACATTGCCTTGATTCGGATAGATAACGGAAGCAGTTTTCACCGCCTTTGCAACGCTAGGAATAAGCGATAGCGTGCACCCCTCGCACATCAATCGATTCTTCTCGTTTGCACGGACGAATGGTAGCAGAAATTACCAGCGAACGCGCTACGGTCAGTCAATGCTGAGTTGGATAATCCGAGCCTGAAAAGCCGCGTCGCAATTCGCAAATATTCGACTCGTGATGGCGCGGCATTCGCTTTGCCAGTCTTAGAAACCGGACCGCAGGTCAAGATCGTGGAGAAAAGCGTTAAGTGCGGGATCACATCACGAGATGAAACGGACTTTCTCGAGTCTGTTCAGAATCCAGACTCGATCCAGGCTTACTTTTTCGACAGAGCAATGAAACAATCCCAATCGAAGACCAACTAAGCGCCGACAAATGCCCGAATCACAGCTCCGAGGACGCTTCTGGAATAGAACGCCAGAACGCCAGCTACGACGGCATTCTGTAGAGTTGCACATGCTATACGTCGAGTGTCGGTGAGCCCGACTGTGTAGCGCCCGCCTTGTAATTCTTCCGTCACGGTTCTTGTCTCCTTCTCTGATATATCAGCCGCTTCCTGTCGAATCTAATCGACAACCCGATTAAGCCAGAAGCTTGGAGGACAATCCATTGGACGATGGTATCGATCGATACCTTGGCATCAGTCCGGGTCGATGATTGCGTTCCGTGAGAAGACAAACCGCGTGATTGTTGAACGGAGCCTCGTATACTCTTTGACGTGGCTGACTACGGATCAGTTGGAGTTTTGCGGCGGACAGTAGAAGTGACTGCCGGGTTTGGCAGCGGAAGAGCAGGCGGATCACTTTCGGGGCGGATCATTTTCCGGAGCGGGTCAATTTCCAGATCGGGTCAATGCAAGTCTTGCCAGTCTGGTTGGTCTATCGCGGAGTCAGCCGGACTGAGCTGCGTCAAGCCAGGTGAATTGCCAGACTCGCAGGCCGGAGTTTAGCCGCCATCCTCACTAAGTCGGCGAGAGAATTCGCTTTCATTTTTTGCATGACCTGGCCGCGGTGTGCCTTTACGGTAATTTCGCTGATACCGAGCTCGCCGCCAACTTGTTTATTCAGCAGCCCAGAGACGACTAACGCCATCACCTGCCGTTCTCGCGAAGTAAGTAAGGCGTAACGGTCCCGAAGTTCCTGCATCTCCGCGTTTAGAGCGAGGGCGAAACTGCTCCGTTGGAGGGCGTTTCGGATGGCGCTCACCAAGGCGTCGAAATTGAGGGGCTTGGTTAAGAATTCGAGAGCGCCGGCTTTCATGGCCTGCACTGACTTCGGCACATCGCCATAACCGGTGATGAAGATGATTGGCATGTCGATGTGTTCAACTGAAAGCTGTTTCTGCAGTTCAAGACCGTCCAGGCCCGGAAGCGAAACGTCAAGGACAAGACAGCTGGGGACGTGTTTTCTCGGGTGGTCGAGGAATTCTTGTGCGGACGCGAAGGTCTCTGGCTTCCACTTCTCATCCCGGACCAACAGTTCCAGCGATTCGCGGACGGAGACGTCATCGTCAACAATGAACACCACGGGGACGGCACTCGAGGCTGGTAATGCCCTTACTTCACGACTAAGCGTTCGCGCTACATTCATCGTATCCCCCTAAAGATTCAACGGTGGACCCTTAGATGGCTTGCAGTGCGATCTTGATGGCTGCAAGCAAAGCTGCGTCACTGAATGGCTTGACTAGAAACCCCGCTGCGCCCTGCCCGAGCACTCGAGCGCGAATCGTTTCATCTTTTTGACCGGTGATGAATATGGTCGGGATCTCTTCTCCGCGACGCTTTAGCACCTGGTGAAGTTCCGGCCCACTCATGCCCGGCATGGCGATGTCGAGGATCAAACTGCTAGTCTCATGGGCAGAACCGGATGAAAGAAACTCTTCCGCTGACGAAAAAGCTCGAGCTGCAAAACCGAACTCCCGAATCAGGTCAGGCAGCGACTCGCGCATGGACTCATCATCATCAACCACGGATAGAAGCGGACGTTGGTTCTCGCTTTTATCCTTAAGGGACTTCATAACCAAACAATGAGGCATTCTATGGAAGACGTCCATTGTACTTTGGTATTGCTTTTGCCCGCCCGTCTGTCGATCGATACCTTCGTCTAATAGCTTCGTGCTTCTAGTTCTGGCTTAATTGGCCTGCGGCCGATTCGGAGGCATCTATGAGCAGGGTAATAACCGACTCTCCCACCCCGCTAAGGCATTTAGCCTCGTGTCAAATTGAAGGCTCAAGGTGAACGATCAGCAGAAGAAGCAGCAGAATTCGGGAGCGCGGGATCAAGAGATCCGTGCGGCACTGGATCAGCATTGGGCGGCGTCCGATGCCAGCGATTTTGAAACCGAGCATCGCATCTATCACGAGGAGGCGGTGCTGGAATACCCGCAGTCAGGCGAGCGTTTCCGTGGTCGATGCAACATACAGAACCAACGCGCGAGTCAGCCGAGCCAAAAGCGGTTTACTGTCCAACGAATCCTCGGCGACGGTGATCTTTGGGTCACCGAATTCGTTCTGACATATGACGGCAAGCCGTCCTATACCGTCAGCATCATGGAATTCACAGGCGAAAAGGTTGCGCGGGAAACGCAGTACTTTGCGGATCCATTCGTGGCTCCCGCGTTCCGAGCTCAATGGGTCGAACGGATCGATAAATAATCTGGGAGCGCGAGAATTGGCTAGCGACACCACGATTGGGAGGGATAAGAGATGGATTGGAAACGGTTGGTCCAGTTTGCGCTGCAAGGTAGCAGTGATTTGGAACAATATGCCATCCTGCTGGTACGCGTTTCGCTCGGGCTGTTCTTCGCTATCTCAGGGGCAAACAAATTATTTGTCGCCGGCGGGATGAAAGCGATTTACGAAACGCTCGTTAAGGCGAAAGTCCCGTTTCCCCACCAGACGGCTTATTTCGTGTCGGGCGTCGAATTCATTTGTGGATCCTTGCTGACGGTGGGTTTTCTTTCGAGCCTGGCCGGCGTGGCTTTGTTGATCGACATGACTGTCGCCACCCTGACCAACGCGCTTTCTACGATGCCTAAAGGACTTTCGCCTGTTAACTGGCTCGACGATTTTCTCTACCTTCCGGAAGTCTTGTACGTGCTCTTCTTTATCTGGCTGATCTGCTCTGGTCCGGGAAAGTTCAGTGTCGATTACTGGCTCGCCGGCAAGTTAGATGTTTCTTGATCATTGGCTGGTGCTGCCGCTGGGGGCGCGCTGCTCATGGATCGGTCGCTCTTTGCGGCCAGGATCGCTACGTAGAAGCTAGCTCGCTGCGCAGAACTTAAAGGACCCTAGCCACACGCTGGACTTCGACGAGGTACGCATGCCCCGATTGCTTTCAGTAAATGTCGGCCTTCCGCGCGACGTGACATGGAACGGCAAAACGGTCCGAACGTCAGTCTGGAAATCTCCAGTCGATGGACGGCGAATGGTGCGCAGACTCGATATCGATGGCGATGCGCAAGCCGATCTCGCCGGTTACGGCGGGGAGCATCGCGCCGTATTCGTCTACCAGATGGATTCTTACCGTTACTGGGAGCACTTTTTGGGCCGCAACGATTTTACTCTTGGTCAGTTCGGAGAAAACTTCACCGTCGACGGACTTTCTGATAACGAGGTGTGTATCGGCGATCGATACCGCATTGGTAGTGCCGTATTTGAAGTAACGCAGCCACGCGTGACCTGCTACCGCGTCGGCATCCGCATGAATGAGCCTCGTATGCCGGCGCTTCTCGTAGCACATCATAGACCAGGATTCTACTTTCGCGTGTTGCAGGAAGGAGAAGTTGGAGCGGGCGACGACATCGTGAAGATCGCCGATGGTCCAGAAAAAATCACGGTGGCCGACACCGATGCTCTCTTGTATTTACCGGGAGCTTCTCGCGAACAACTGCAACGCGTGCTGCGGATTCCTGCACTTAGCAAGGGTTGGCAGAGTTCGTTCCAGGCAATGCTCCAACAAGATTCGAGTTCCAACACCGCGCCGGGGAATCCGGGACTCGCGAATGAGGAACAAGCACCGGCGTGGCCCGGGTTTCGACAGATGCGAGTCGCGCGTATTCATAAGGAAAGCGCTAGCGTAACTTCCTTCGTTCTGTCGCCAGTCGATGGGCAGCCTCTTCCTGTCTTTGGAGCAGGTCAATTTATTGTTTTGCGGCTGCTCGTCGATCCGGGTAAACCGCCCGCTCTTCGCAGCTATTCGCTGTCTGATCTGCCGGCAGCCGATCATTTGCGCATCAGCGTCAAGAGCGAATTGAACGGGATAGGAAGTTCGTTTCTGTGCAACCGCGCGCGAGAAGGCGATGTACTGGATGTGAGTGCACCGCGCGGAAGCTTTACTCTGCGTCCCGGCCAGAGTACTGTGGTTCTGCTGAGCGCTGGAGTGGGCGCAACGCCCGTCATCTCGATGCTGCACGCGCTCGCTGCTGAAAAATCGCAACGAGAGATCTGGTGGATTTATGGAGCGCGTAATAGCGTCGACCATCCGTTTGCCGAAGAATCGCGTTCATTACTGAAAGAGCTTTCTCGCGGACGAGGATACATCGTGTACAGCAGGCCCGCCCCAGTCGACCGAGTCGGGAAAGACTTCGATGCTCCCGGACACATCGACACAGCTTTGCTGGAGAGAATTGGCGTGCCACCGGGTAGCGACTTCTATCTGTGCGGCCCACCTTCATTCTTGCAGAGCATGCGCGACGGGCTGCAAACCTGGGGTGTGCTTGCCGAGAACGTGCACACGGAAGTCTTCGGTTCTCTCGAGGCTATCACCCCTGGCATGGCGCAGGTTGTTCACACGCCTCACCTGCCACAAGAGCCACCCGGATCTGGCCCCCCAGTCTCATTCGCGCGCAGCGGGATTACTGCCGCTTGGGATCCGAAATTCAAGAGCTTGCTTGAACTGGCGGAAGCATGCGACGTTCCGGTTAGATGGTCGTGCCGGATTGGAGTTTGTCATACCTGCATGACTGGTCTTATTGATGGATCGATTATTTATGACCCTGAGCCGTTGGAGAGACCCGCTCCCGGGAATGTGCTCGTATGCTGTTCCCAGCCAAGCGCGGGTGTCACTCTGGATCTTTGAGGATAGTGGTGGACTTCGAGAACGAGGCGAGCCGAACGCGGATCGTCGCGTCACAAAGAACGCGACGCTTCGCGCGTCTCGCCCAGATCCTTCACTTGCGCAAAGGACGCTGGTTCAGGATGACAATCCAAACTGTACCACTACCGCGAAACGGGAGGAGTTGAATCATGCGTTCTGATATTGTGCCCGGAGGCATTTTCCCCAACTACGAACTACCCGATCACACGGGCACACTGCGTAAGCTCAGCGACCTACAGGGCGAAGATCCGCTGATCCTCACGCTCGCGCGCGGCCACTATTGTCCAAAGGAGCACCAGCAGCATTTGGAACTCGCCGCGTTCTACCCCAAGATTGCGGTGGCGTACACGCAGATCGCCACGATTTCTACCGACGACCATCACACGCTCCAGGAGTTTCGAGCCTCAGTCGGAGCTGTATGGACATTCCTTTCGGACCCCGACCGAACCATTCAGAAGGATCTCGACATCCAGGAGTACACCGACCCCGAGAACAATCCCATGATCCCGCATACGCTCGTGCTCAAGCCGGGCCTCGTAGTCTACAGCATCTATAACGGCTACTGGTTCTGGGGCCGTCCATCGGTCATCGATCTTTGGCACGATCTGCGCACCGTGACGAGTGAAATCCGCCCAGACTGGGATCTGAGCAAACCTGGACTGCGCGAGGCATGGAATGCAGGTGACTTCTCGCCTTTCCACGGGTGGAATAAGCGGGCCAATCTGAAAGAGCCATCGATTGCGCCGAAAAAATAACGCAGCCACGAGGAGCACTTCACTCGTAACGCTGATGTTCGAATGGTTCTTTAGGCAATGTTTGTCTGGTCCTGTGATTGCCGGTGGGCCGAACTCGGAGCCATTCCGCCCTTCAAGCTTCCGAACCAGGCGGCGCACTGGCTTATATGGACACCTTTTGGGTATTGGGCGCACTCTGCTCCATCATGTCCGTTCTTGCGTTTTTCTTGAAGAAGAACGATCCAGGAGCGAGCCGTGGCTATCGAACGTGAATTTGGCTGTGGGGGTTCAGAGATCGCTGCAAAGCTGGCCCAACTTCTGGGTTGGAAGCTGTGGGACCACGAACTAACTCAGGAAATTGCTCGGCTGACCAACAGCACGCCACAAGCAGTCGAGCAGCGGGAATGGAAAAGTGATCCCGCGGTTTATCGCGTCTTTAAGTCTTTTCTCAGAGGGGCATTCGAAGGGGCCCTCCCGCCAACCGATCGGCTGGAATTGCTTGATGCGCGCCGGATCGCCGCCGTTTCCGAACAGGCGGTCAATCATGCACTGGCTGGCGGCCCGCGCGTAATCGTCGGCCGGGGCTCGCAATATTTTCTTCGTGAACGCAAAGATGTTTTCCGTGTGTTCCTCTACGCGCCCCGCAACTTTAAAATCCAGAGACTGATCACTGCTGGAATACCCCAAGAAGAGGCGATAACGGAGGTTGACACGATTGACAGAGATCGCGCCGACTTCGTCAAGAAATGCCTTAATCTGAACTGGCCAGAGATCCACCTGTATAACGCAATGTTTAATACAGCAGCGGGTGACTCTTTTGTCGCTGAAATGCTTGCTTAATGCGTCCAACAGGTTTCCAGGCGGACATGAAAAGCGTTCGATCACCGCCGCGCATTGCGGGGTGTAGAGTTGTTCGCCGACAGAATCGCAAGTGATTGAAAGGATGGTGCGCCCGGAGAGATTCGAACTCCCGACCCTTTGGTTCGTAGCCAAATGCTCTATCCAGCTGAGCTACGGGCGCGACACGGTACAGCCAGCAGAGATTCGATTATAGCGGAAAGTCCCTCGCTCATGAAGGTGTGGTCTTTCGCCGAGGTTCTGCAGTACAGCGAACACCTTAGACGGCCCTAAGTATTTTATCTCTCACGATTTCAACAGCTCCGTGGCACGATCCATGCTTGCATCACGATGAACGTAAATCTTTCTCGCCAGCGGCAATTCCTACTCTGTGAGTCCCGCCCGCCTGCCTTGTATTTCAGTCGCTTGGAATTGGCAAATCGGATGCTACAATTATCGTCAGACGAAGTGGCGCGCAACGGGGCGCCCTTGAAGATAAACTTCGGCCAGAGGTTTTCTTGGACGCCCCTTGCATTTTCTCTTCGATCAAGTTTCACCTGGCCGACGGCAGCCCTCCCCAGACTGCTGGTCGACGGTGGAGCTCATGCCAAGACGAGCCTTTCCTGCACGTCCAATCCCGCCTGCCGCAGCAACCCTGCAATCACCGGCTCTTTGAGGCGTGAAGCGTCAAACTCCACGTGGACAACTCGCTCCTTAGGATCAAATCGCATGCGGCGAATGCCATACACTTCGCGCACGCTGTCCAGCGCACGCATCTCCGCTTCTCCAGGTACAGAACCGTAACGGTAGGCGACTTCCAATTGTGTCATGCTGACGTTCGCTCCCTCCTTTAAGATACAACAACCGGTGGCAGGAGGATTGGAGCGGCAAGAATCGAAGCGTTGCGTACCAGAATCTATTTAGTGTTCGCTGAAGAGTTCGAATGGAGATCGCAGCGCGAGACACGTGGGCTTGGACACCTCGCCTAGGCAGCAGTTCATCCAGGTCGGGCTCTCGGGTCGGGCACTCGCATGAAACAAGAAACGTCTAATTCCGCAACTGCCGTGAAAGATCCGGTGTGCGGCATGAGCGTAAATCCGGCAACGGCGAAGCACCGCCTCGAACATGGCGGAGCGTCGCACTACTTCTGTTGCGCCGGGTGTGCTGAGAAGTTCAAAGCTGATCCGGAGAAATATCTTTCCCAACCTCCGCGTGCGAATTCTTCCAGTCTGATTACGCTGGGCGCGCCCGCCGTTCGGTCCACTCCAGCCCAACCGACTTCTTCCTCGGTAAATCACTCCGTAGATCAGTTATCAAATCAAGCACCCGCAGACCAGCCAAGCTACGTTTGCCCGATGTGTCCGCATGTCCGCGCCAGCAAGCCCGGACCGTGTCCCAGTTGCGGAATGGCGCTCGAGCCTGAGACTCCGTCCGTAGCTACGCGCACCGAATATACGTGCCCCATGCATCCGGAAATCGTCCGGCCCGGTCCGGGATCGTGTCCCATCTGCGGCATGGCACTTGAGCCTCGCACGGTCACCGCAATTGAGGAAGAAAATCCAGAATTGCGCGTCATGACGCGCCGCTTCTGGGTAAGCCTTGCGCTCACTGTGCCGTTGCTGGCGGTTGCGATGGCTGACATGTTGCCCGGTATGCCGGTCGAGCACGCTCTGCCCAAAGGCTGGCTGCCTTGGCTGGAACTGCTTCTCGCCACGCCTGTCGTTCTCTGGGGCGGCTGGCCTTTCTTTCAACGGGGCTGGACTTCCATCATCAATCGCTCGACAAATATGTTCACGCTCATCGCCATGGGCACCGGAGTGGCCTACCTTTTCAGCCTGATTGCTACGGTCTTTCCCGGATTATTTCCTTCGTCGTTCCGCGACATGAACGGCACGCCACCGGTCTACTTCGAGGCCTCTGCCGCCATCGTGACCCTCGTGCTCTTGGGCCAAGTACTCGAACTCCGCGCCCGCAGCCACACTGGCGCCGCGATTCGGGCGCTGCTCAATCTCAGTCCCAACACCGCGCGCATTCTTCGCGATGGCACGGAACGCGATATCCCTCTGGATCAGGTGAAGCCCGGTGACCGATTGAGGGTGCGTCCGGGTGAAAAAATACCGGTCGATGGCGTAGTCCTCGACGGGATCAGTTCAGTTGATGAATCCATGATCACCGGCGAATCCATTCCGGTTTTGAAGGAGGCAGGCAGTCGAGTTATCGGTGCGACCGTGAACACCACGGGCTCATTCATCATGCGAGCCGAGCGCGTAGGTAAGGAAACCCTGCTGGCACGTATTGTCCAAATGGTGAGTCAGGCGCAGCGCAGCCGTGCCCCCATTCAGCGCTTGGCTGATCGTGTGGCTGCGTGGTTTGTCCCTGCAGTCATTGCCATCGCAGTGCTCACCTTTGTTGTCTGGAGTTTCTTTGGTCCCGAACCGCGCCTTGCCTATGCGTTGGTGAATGCCGTCGCGGTGCTGATCATCGCGTGTCCCTGTGCGCTCGGACTGGCCACGCCCATGGCGATCATGGTCGGCACTGGACGCGGCGCCCGCGCCGGAGTCCTTATCAAGAACGCTGAGGCCTTGGAGATTTTCGAGAAGGTTGACACTCTGGTCTTCGACAAGACTGGCACGCTGACCGAAGGCAAGCCCACAGTCGAATCCGTGGTCGCCGTTGCCGGAGGAAATGAAACCGAACTGGTTCGCCTGGCAGCGAGTCTGGAGCAGGGAAGCGAGCATCCTCTCGCTTCCGCGATTGTCGCCGCTGCCCGGGAGAACAACATGATTTTGAGCAGCGCCACAGACTTTCAATCCCGCACCGGGCTCGGAATCAGCGGTAAGGTAGAGGGAAAAACTGTATCCGCCGGAAACGAACAATTCTTTAAGCAGACGAAAATCTCGATCGATGTTCTCAAGGAAACCGCAGCGGATCTTCGGCGCAGCGGCCAGACCGTTGTCTTCGTTGCCTTAGACGGTCGTCCTGCGGGATTGATTGGAATCGCCGATCCCATCAAGACAAACACCCCGCAGGCCCTTGGGGATCTCAAGGCTGCCGGACTCCGCATTGTTATGCTCACCGGCGACAGCCAAGGCACAGCGGCAGCTGTAGCGGCCAAGCTCGGTATCGACGAGTTCGAAGCGGAGATTTTGCCCGACAAGAAATCCGAGGTAGTGCGCCGCTTGCAAAAGCAAGGGCGTATCGTTGCCATGGCGGGCGATGGCATCAACGACGCTCCGGCGCTGGCTCAAGCTGATGTAGGAATTGCCATGGGCACCGGAACCGACGTCGCCATGGAAAGCGCAGGCGTGACCCTGGTGAAAGGCGATCTCGCCGGCATCGTGCGCGCTCGAAAACTGAGCCAGGCCACCATGCGCAACATCCGCCAGAACCTGTTTTTCGCTTTCATCTACAATTTGCTTGGGGTGCCGATCGCCGCCGGCGTGCTCTATCCGTTCTTCGGGTGGTTGCTGAGCCCGATCCTCGCGGCAGTAGCCATGAGCTTCAGTTCCGTATCAGTGATCACTAATTCGTTGCGCTTGAGGAAGGCGGAACTGTAGCGGGGATCGAAAATCCCAGTCCGTCTAGGTCGGCCAGTCACCCTTCGAGGTCGTAAGAACTACTGTCAAACTGCAACGCTATGCATGTCGGGGGCTTACCATTTGCTTGACGGGTGTCCCGTAACGTAATAATAAATAATATGGTTAGGGTTAATGTGGGGTTCAGTCGAGGACGGCACCGGAGTTGCTAATCTGGTGATGTCAATAAACTCTATTACAATCATAGAGTTTGTGGCATACTTTGGAGCGCTATGAAAATCTCTCAAAAAGGTTTGTATGCATTGCAGGCCATGATGATGCTTTCCCGACACTACAACCAGGGCGCGATTCGGATTCGCGACATCGCCTATGAAGAGGCGTTGCCGGAAAAGTTTCTGGAACTGATTCTCTTGGAGCTCAAGAACGCGCGCATGGTCGAGAGCGTGCGCGGAGCCAAGGGCGGTTATCAATTGCGTCGGGCGCCCGCGGAGATCCATCTGAGTGAGATCATTCGACTGATTGACGGTCCGCTGGCTCCTTTTGGAGATGCCGACCAGTTGCGCACCTTGATCAGTCGGGATGACGAACATCGGGCTCTCTATCAGGTCTTCCTCGCAGTGCGCGACGCTGCAGCCAAGATTTTGGAGCATACAACCCTGGCCGACATCGTCAATGGCAAGGGCGCGGAGTCTTCGAAGTCGGGCAAGTCGCGTAAAAGGAAGAGTGAGCCATTAAGCGTTTTGCCGATGGTGGTTCATGGGAACCCGAGCCGGAGCAAAGAGGAATAACGAGTTGGTGAGGGTTACATCGTAAATCGTTTGGTGGTCACGACCATCGAACGCCGGCTGCAGTGAAAAATGGGGTTAGCGGCGTCTTTAGCTGGCCCCCGTTTGGTCCGTAGTGAATTCTGTGGTGTAAAGCGACTCCCGCGAGTCGAAAACAATAGGAGCGTCTACAAATGAAAGCAAGCAAGAAATGGTGGTCCATCCCTATAATGTCCATCATTATAATCATGATGATCACAATAACCGGGCTCGTATTCGCCCAAACCCCGGCGCCGGCTACCGCCCCGAAGAAGCGCGCCGCCTCAACCAAGCCGGCCCCGGTCACGGCCAAGGAGGTCGAGGAGTTGAAAGATGCCGTCTCCGCGCAGCAGCAGCAAATCAAACAGCAGAGTGAGTTAGTGGATCAGTTGAGGTCACAGCTCCAGCAATTGCTGGACGCCACGCAGCAGGCCAACGTCGCCGCGCAAAAAGCGGCAAGCGGCGTGGACCAGGCGCAGAGCGCTGCCGTCCAAGCGCAGCAATCGGCTACTCAGGCGCAAAGCTTGGCTACGCAGGCTTCCACCAACGTCGCGCAGGTTCAGACTGCCCTAGCCGTCGTGGATACGAAGGCCCAGGACACAGGCAGGCAGTTAAGTGCGCTGGAAGCCTTGGTCGGACGCTTCCGGTTCAGCGGCGACGTGCGAGTTCGTGGAGAATCCTACTTCCAGCAGGGAATTCCGGACGACAACCTGGCGCGCGTTCGCGTGCGCTTCGGAGTGGATGGCCAACTGAACGAAGACTTCATCGCTGGATTTGCCTTGGCCACGGGCGCGCTCGGCAACCCAACCTCTACTAACGAAACGCTCAGCAACGAGTTTGATCGCAAGACCTTCGCGTTGGACCGTGGATTTATTATCTACAATCCCGTCGCGCATCATTGGCTTTCTCTTACCGGCGGAAAGTTTGCCTATCCTTGGCAGCGTACTTCAGTTACATTCGATCCCGACCTGAATCCGGAAGGCTTCGACGAGAGAGCTTCGTTTGATTTCTCCGGACCGTTGCAAAACGTCAACATTCAGGGCATCGAATTGCTTTATAACCAAGCGAACGGAAAGCCAGGAATTCCATCGCAGGATTCCTACGCCGTGGGCATGCAGTTTGCCGGCAGGCTCGTATTCGGACGCTGGACGATTACACCTTCGTTCCTGAGCCTCAAGTGGAACCGTCCGGATGCGCTCCTGAGTGCGAGCGCATTTGCAGTGGGAGCCACAACCACGGGGTTCCAGCCTCCCACGCCTACAGGCGGCACGGCTCCGGCTCCAATCACTGGCATCCCGGTGCCCGGCGAAGGACAAGGTTGCGCCAAGGGCACGAGCGTACCCGCATTCCCGCCCTGCGTCTTTGCGCCCAATGGCATGACCAACGCCACCTACGTGGATTCTAAGGGCGTGGTCCATTTCTACTCCGGCTACAACTACGCGGATTTCATTCTCCCCAACCAGATCCAGACCGGCCTCACACGTTTGCCAATCAACGTGTTGCTGGAATTCCTGGATAACCTCGATGCGGAAAATCATCCTCCGAGCACGAAGGGAACTGTGCTCACCCACCTGGGCAGTCAAAACAAGGAATACGGGGTTGATGCCAGCGTGGGCCAGGTGAAGAACAAGAACGACATTCAAATTGGCTATGCCTGGTACCGCGAAGAACAGGACGCCGCCATCGCATCGTTCGTCGAAAGCGATCAGAGAGCTCCCACCAACGTTCTGCAGAATCGCTTCTACGCTCTATGGAAATTGCGCGCCAACACCCTTGCCAGCTTTACATGGTGGCGTGGGCGAGTGCTCAACACGTATCTGGAAAACAACGCGGCTCTGTTCAACAACTACAGCAGCCTTCCGACCATCAGCAAGGCCGGAGAGCAGGAGCCGTATCTTGACCGCGTGCAATTCGACCTGATCTACACCTTCTAGGCTGCAAGTTTGAACCTAGGCCGACTGAATGTAAGGCGAACTTTAGCTCAGATCCCGGTTAACGCTCCAGCCCTGGGACCATCGGTCAGTCAAGGCGTCACAGCCTTGGCTGGCCTCTTGGCTCTTGGAGTCGAGGGAACAGATCGGCAGTCTGGGGAATTTGTCCCGTTGGACGTTCTTGCCGACATTTGCATGCGTCGGACTCCGCGCCAATCTGTGCGAATTGTAGAAGCAGGGATTGCCCCTTCATCGTGCGGGCGTGGGAGAAATCGTGATCGTGACTCTCAGGCTTGCACTGGGCGCTGATAGGCTGTTCATCTTTCGTAGACGCCCAGGGTCTTGATGGAGTGGAAAAACCAGCAGCGGACCTTACTGCCGATCCGCCGCCTTGCACTTTTTCGAAATCGTCTGAATGTCCGTCTCCGGGTTTGCCACCTGGAAGGGGACGCCGTCAATCCCGCGCGCCGTATCGCTCGGATTGCTGCCTGCCTTATCCGGATTGATGCCGGTTTTGATGGTGCCGGGGAGTATTTTGCCCTTCACTTCAAGTTGACGGTTGAGTTGACCATTAAGCTTATTGCCCACTCCCTTTAACACATAGGGCAGGTTACTCTTCTCGTCGATCAGGATGTAGTTTCCGCGTTGGCCCCTGAGACAGCCGCGAATGGTGCTCAGGTTGTCCGCTGGTGCGCTACTTCCGCTCGCCGCGGGCGGGGTGGTTGGTTGTTGTGCGACTGCTCCTAGCCCGATGAACAAAAATCCGGCAAGCAGACTCCTCGTTCGATTCATGGTGCGATCCATGCAAATCCTCCTCGAAAGTTGTTCACCAATGGCATAGGGCAGTTTGGCGGGAGACCTAATACCCTACTAATAAAATCGACTTACATACATTACAAAACGGCTTTAACAATAGCGATTTCGTGGCGATCCTGTCAAGCGAAAACTGGCCTTAGACGCCGGGTCAACAAAAGTGAACACAGGACGGCCTTACGACTTTGCTGGCTACAATCCACCCTGAGCGAGGGAAATTTCCTGGATACTGCGTGAGCAAACCGACGTGTCATAATGGCAGGATTGCGTGGCCCCGTAGCTCAGTTGGATAGAGCAGCGGTTTCCTAAACCGTTGGTCGGCGGTTCGACTCCGCCCGGGGCCTCCATTGCGAAGTTGAGCGGGCTCGGCACTTTCGGCAAGCGATCATGATCAAACTTGTTGTGCCGCGGCGGCGGCTTTGGCGGTGGCGACTCCCTCATTGGAATCGGCTTTAAGAGGTTGCGGCCCCGGAGTCCGAAAGGCTTGGGCAGCCAGTTGTTCGGTCAACCTGGCCTCCTTTCCTGCTGTTACCGTTGCCATAAATGGCAAAGATTGTTCGCAAGTTGGCAACATTCCAATCGCCTGGTTTTTCCCAGCTTTTTTGGCATCGTACAGCGCGCAATCGGCCAGGCGCAAAACTTCCCGGTAGGCAACTGCCTCGGGCTCGCGAACAAACCAAGGGAAAACTGCCCATCCGATCGAGCAACTGCAGCGCAAGCGCTGGCCGCCTTTGAGCGGTAAAGGCTGGCTGCCGACGGCTTGAAGGACCCGGTCCGCCAATACGCTGGCTTCCTCACGATTCGTGTAACGCGAGACCACCAGGAACTCGTCCCCGCCCCAGCGAATCAGGACGTCGGAGTGCCGGATGGCGGAACTGATTTGGCGGGCGATCTCGATCAGCAAATGGTCACCGGTTTCGTGTCCGTAATGATCGTTGACCTCTTTGAAATAATCGCAGTCGATGAGATAGAAAACGAGGTCAGGATTCCGTTGGCCGGACGAGTTCTGGTCGGAGGAATAACCCTGAACCACTCGCCGCACGTCGGCGTCGATGATCGCGGTAAGGAAGCGGCGGTTCTTGGATCCAGTGAGCAGATCGGTGTAAGAGTCTTCGCGCAACTCCTGATTTGTGCGGGCGATTCGTTTATCCAAGCCATGCTGTTTGATCCACAGCAGCGCAGCCATCAACATCATGGTGGAGAGAGTGAGCAGGACGCGAAAATTCCGTACTCTCGAGGGCGCATGGCTCATATACAGGGCCCACCCTGCCAAGACCGGAAGGGATAGAATGGCAACCATGGCCAGCGCGGAGATCCAACCTCCACGTTTGCCGGCACTGGTTTTGGCGGCACGCGTTCGAGATGCCAAACGACGGCCGATCAGTCCAAACGCCGCAAACCATAAAATGGAGACGAGTAACGGAGTGTCATAAACGCTGCCGGTGTAATACTTGCCTAGATCGATGGCTACGCTAGCGGTGACGGAGCTGATGGCATACAACAAACTTGCGCCAAACAAGTTGCCGTAGATGATTCTCCATGCGCCTCTACTGCGCAACCACACGGCAGCCGTGCAAGCGACGAACACAAAATGCTCCAGAAAGTACAGGGCATCGAAGCTCCGTCCATAAAGTTCTTGCTGCGGCGACACGTATTGCCAGGGGATGACGACGAACAAGTAGAGATACAGCCACCAAATTACGAGCAGCAAGAAATCAAGCGCACCCATGCGCACGACGGGTTCGTCCCATTCCAAGTCAGGCCGTACCGCGAGAGCGCCCATGAAGGGGACAAGATGCAGAAACAGGGCAATGTCCCCGACAAAAGGATTGGGGACCGCGGTACGCAAGAAGACTTCAACGTAGGTCCAGAGGAATTGCACGCATAGCCACATGCCGCAACCCAAGGCCAGGAGAGCCCAGAAAAGCCGGGCGGTTGCCTCCGACGCCCTGATGTTGCCTAGGATGGCGAGTAGCACAAACGAAAGCAGGAAACACTGAGTAAGATCGCCAACCGTAGTGAGTTGATCGCTGCGGGGAACGATAAAGGCAACGATCGCCTGGAGAGTGACGAGAGCAGACGCGAAAATCCAACACTTCTCCCGCGAGGTGACAGTCGTGCGCACACATTGATTCTAGGGGCAGACAGCATTACGGGAACGTTACGGAAGTCATCCGGGACAGTGCTGAGAAAGAAGGCTTTTCGCGAGGGTACGGAAGCAAAGGCAACGGCGGCGGACAGGAGTGTCCGTCCTACAATAGCTTCAGTGTTGGCGAGAATCGCGGTGGCCTTCGGGCTTGGATTGTTTGCTCGAAGCCATAGGCGATTTTCAGGAGCGTCGGCTCGCTCCAGGCGCGGCCGAAAAAGGATATTCCTACCGGCAGGCCGAAAACGAATCCCGCTGGCACTGTTATATCTGGATAACCGGCGACTGCGGCCGCGTTTGAACTGCCGCCGGCCGCGTGATCTCCGTTGGCGAAGTCGGTGAGCCACGCCGGACCTGCTGTGGGCGCCATGATTGCGTCGAGACGAAATTGGTCCATCACCGCGTCGATGCCTTCCTGGCGCGACAGACGATGGTTTGCATCAAGCGCGTCGGTGTATTCCTTGCTGCTAAGCGGGCCCTTGGCTTCGGCTTTGATGAAAAGGTCCTGGCCAAAATACGGCATCTCTTTTTCGCGATTGCGATCGTTGAAGTCGATGACTTCTTTCAACGATCCTGGCGCTCCCGGACACCCCGCCAAGTATGCGTTGAGGTCGGCTTTCAATTCATAGAGCAGAACCAGAAGTTCAGTGTCATCGAATTTTCCGTGGGTGGGCAAGTCGGCAGGATCGATGATTTCCGCCCCTTGACGCTTCATAGCGTCGATCAAGTGGTTCATCAACTGGTCCTGCGCCTCATTGGACCCGAAATACTTGCGGGCTACGCCGATGCGAGCTCCGCGGAGTCCGCGAGGGTCGAGAAACTTGGTGTAGTCAGCCGCGGCTTTGCCTGCGCTCGCCGAGGTTGCGCTGTCGCGAGGATCGACTCCCGCGAGCGCGCCCAATAAAATCGCGGCGTCGCGTACAGTGCGTGCCATGGGGCCGGCCGTGTCCTGACTGTGCGCTATGGGAATAATGCCGGCACGGCTGACAAGGCCCAGAGTGGGCTTGATTCCGACCAAGCCGTTCGCCGAGGACGGGCAGACTACAGATCCATCGGTTTCCGAGCCCACCGCAACCGCGCAGAGGCTCGTAGCAGTCGCGGCTCCTGAGCCGGAACTCGATCCGCAGGGATTACGGTCGAGGGCGTATGGGTTGAGGGTCTGGCCGCCGCGCCCGCTCCATCCGCTGCTGGAATGACTGGAGCGAATGTTCGCCCACTCGCTGAGATTGGTCTTGCCCAGAATTACCGCGCCGGATTCGCGCAACTTCTGCGCAACAAATGAATCCCGTGCCGGCTTCGAGCCTAGCAAAGCCAACGAGCCCGCCGTCGTCTGCATTTGATCGGCGGTGTCGATATTGTCTTTGATCAGGACCGGGATGCCGTGCATGGGGCCGCGCGCGCGGTTGTGTTCTTTGTCGAGGGCATCGGCAATGGCTAGAGCTTCGGGATTGATTTCGATTACGCTGTTGATGGCTGGGCCTTGTTTGTCGATTTCCTCGATCCGCGCCAGGTATTTCTCGGTGATGGAGCGGGCAGTAAATTTTCCCGAGGCCAGTCCGGCTTGCAGATCGGCGATCGTGATTTCATCCAACTCGAATGGTTTGATGTCGGGCGGTTGAGCAGGACAAGCCACGTCACGCGCGCCCGCCAGCGTGGGCATTGCGGCAGCGCTTACACCGGCTAAGACGCTGGTTTGCAGAAAGTGTCGGCGGGGAAGGGAACCGCAGCTCGTCGTTGTATCGTCTTTATAGCTCAATGCTTTCTCCTGTTCCGCAATTCGTTATAAACGAAACGGAATTATAGGCCATGGGTTGAGCAAGGCTTGTCAAAAGCTTGAGCATCGGACCGGACGGGTGTAGAATCCTTTCGCGTTTTCTTTCCTTCCGACTACGGGCCCTGTTCGAAGATCGACTTTGAGCGTCTACGAGGTGCTCCCGATGAAAGACAAAAAGTTCTCTCACTGCACAACTCCATTTGCGATTTCCGTTGTCATACTGATGCTGGCTGGCACTCTCGCGGCTTCTGGGCCGAAGGAGACGGTGCTCCATCAATTTGGAACCGGTACCGACGGCGCCGCAGCTTACGGTCGCGTGATCTCTGACGCGTCGGGTAATTTATATGGCACAACCGCTTTCGGCGGCACCTCCGGCGCGGGCATTGTCTTCGAGTTAACGAACCCTGAAGGGCCTGGAGGTTGGACTGAAACCGTCCTCTACAATTTTTCTGGCGGCAGCGATGGCTCCCAACCCTGGGGTGGCCTGATCTTCGACACGGTAGGGAACCTCTATGGCACCACCTTTCTGGGTGGCGCCGCCAATGCTGGCACCGTTTATGAATTGACGCCGGGAACGGGCGGCGCCTGGACCGAAACCGTCCTCTATAGCTTCAATGGCGGCACGGACGGCAGTGGCCCGCAAAGCGATCTGAATTTTCAGGCAGGTAATCTCTTTGGAACTACGACCGGCGGCGGATCGCCAGGCACCGGAATTGTTTTCGAACTGACGCCGGGGAAAAACGGTGTCTGGACCGAGACCGTCCTTCACCGATTCATGTCCAGCGAGGGGATCAGCCCCCGCGCGGCCGTGATCTTTGACAGGGACGGCTCGCTATACGGCACGCTCGCGAACGGCGGCACATCTGGCGCAGGTGCGGTGTTCCAGCTGAAACCGACAAGCGGCGGGACTTGGACCGAGGAGACGATTTACGCATTTACTGGCGGCAATGACGGCTACGGTCCTTTATGCCGGCTGGTGCTCTTCCATGGAAAACTCTATGGCACTACGGTGATCGGCGGCGCGTCCGGTGTTGGCACGGCCTTCGAACTGACGCCACCGGGCAATCATCATGGACCCTGGACCCTGAATACCCTTCATACCTTCGCCTGCGGCAGTGACGGGTGCTATCCCTGGGCAGGCCTGATCTTGGATTGGAAGGGCACATTTTATGGCACGACCCAGTTTGGTGGCCTTCCATCGAATGGTGGCACGGTTTTCGCGCTGAAAGAGGAGGGTGGAATCTGGTTTGAAGGGGTGGTGTCCAGGTTCAAGCTCAGCAACGAACAACTCGCCGCTAGCGGGGTGCTCCTTGGCAAGGGAGGGACGCTCTATGGCACAACCATCGGCAGTGGAATGAATGCCGGCGTGGTTTTCGAAATCCAACCGTGATAGTCACGTGCCCCGCTTGAACTGAAGAGAAGAAATAGAAACGGCGGTTTCAAAAGGACGATACGGTCGGGAATAGAATCACACCTGACGCAAAACGATGCGCCGGAGCGACACGTCTTATTTTTTTCGAATAGGACTTCACGCCTGCTACTTCGCTTCCAGTTTCTTTCGGATGCGCCGAAGTTCCATGAAACAAAGTCCGGAAGTGGTACAAAGAACGCAGCCCATCATGATGATCACCTTCATGTCCATTGGCGCGGGCTCCTGTCCCGCCGGGGCCTTGCAACTGCTTCAGACTTGTACACCATCGTAAGTACCGTGTCCCAAAAAGATACAGCAAAATGGTCAGCTCCGCTGTTGGCATTCTAGTTTCGTAGCTAGCCCTATATGGTTAGAGCGAAAGGAGCAAAACCGTCTCGGAGCAGGCTATAATAGATTTTCATGCCAAAATATTCCATCGTCGTCCCCCTGCATAATGAGCAGGAGAACGTCACCGACCTTTATGATCGCCTGAAAGCGGTCATGGAGTTGCACGGTGAGAGCTTCGAGATTGTTCTGGTCGACGATGGTTCGCGGGATCGCACCTTCAATTTGCTGCGCGAGATTGCTGCAATCGACAGCCGGGTGACGGTCGTGAAACTGCGCCGCAATTTTGGCCAGACTTCGGCGCTGGCCGCTGGTTTCGATCATTCCCGCGGGGAATATATCATCGCCATGGATGGCGATCTGCAGCATGACCCCGCCGACATCCCGCTATTCCTCGAGAAGATTGCCGAAGGCTATGACATCGTGAGCGGATGGCGGAAGCGCCGCATCGACAATCTCTGGCTGCGCCGCATTCCTTCCCGCTGTGCGAACTGGCTGATGGCCAAACTGAGTGGCGTCAGCATTCATGACTTTGGCACGACTTTCAAGGCGTATCGTCGCGAGGTGCTGGAACAGGTGCCGCTCTATGGCGAGTTGCACCGCTTCATTCCGGCCCTGGCGTCATGGTATGGGGCTTCGATTGTTGAAGTCCCGATTCGAAATGTCAATCGCGAGCGCGGCGCTTCGCACTATGGAATCTCGCGTACCTTCCGCGTGTTTTTCGATCTGATCACCATCCGCTTTCTGCTGCGCTATCTGGCGCGCCCGCTGCACTTCTTTGGCACACTGGGAATGCTGAGCATTCTCGGTGGAAGCGGGGTCGCAGGCTGGCTGCTGGTTGAGAAATTCCTACATCACGCTGACGTTATGACCCAGCATGGTCCGCTGATGATTTTCTCCGCCGTCATGCTTTTGGCTGGATTGAATCTGCTGGCGGTTGGCTTGTTGGGTGAGATGCAAGTCCGGCATTACCACGAACCCACGCGCCGCGCGCCATATTCGGTCGACAGGCTTCTTCGCGCCCAGAGCAGCGAAGAGCACACCATCTCCGAGTGATTCTCTAAATTAATGGATGCGCCCATCGCTCCATCGAAGAAAATCATGCTTTGCCAAAGGCCTCTTTATTCACTACGTACGGCATCTTGGTGATGTCGCCGCCGTAATTTCCTTCTAGCAAGTCGATCAGCCCTTGAACGCAGCGCCCAGCCATCCCTTTATTCGGATCGGTAGACAGGCGCGTGATGCGGGCTGCACTGGCAAAGTGCGGATAAAGCCGGCAACGATCTGCAATCGCCGGATCGCGCAGTGGAGAATCGGCAGGTAAGGGTTCTTTTTCGTATACATCCAACGCCGCACCCGCAATCCATTTCTCCCGTAGCGCTTTCACCAAAGCGGATTCATCCACCACGGGGCCTCTCGAATCGTTCACCAGGAAAGCCGTGGGCTTCATCATGCGTAGAGTGCGTTCGTTGAAAAGATGATACGTGGGCGTCGGGCTCTCGCCCTCACGAAGCAGTGGCACGTATACGCTGACGAAATCAGCATCACGCAGTGCCTCTTCGAAAGTCACGTACTTGATCCAGCTCTTTTCCTTCGATATACCGCGCGCATGGCGCAAGTCCATAACCTCCTGAATTGCTTTCACGTAGTCGTGATTCTGATAAACCGGGTCGTAGCACAGGATGTTCATGTCGAAGCCGGTACACTTCTTGATCATGGCCAAGCCGATGCGGCCCGTGCCGATGACTGCGACGGTCTTTCCGGTTACTTCATCGCCAAGGAACGGAAGGTACGGATGCCAGTAGCCCCACTGGTTGTCGCGCGTGAGATGTTCCGCGGACCACATTCTTCTCGCCAGCACGCCCATCATGAAGAACGCAAATTCGGCAGTGGCTTCAGTCAGGACGTCGGGAGTGTTGGTGAAGGGAATCTTGTAGCGATTGGCATCAGCGCGGTTTATGTTGTCGAAGCCGACGGCATATTGCGCCACGACTTTGAGATGACCCTTGCCGGCTTCGAAAATCTCGGCATCGATGGGATCGCGCAACGTGGTGATGAGTCCGTCGATGCCGGATTTTACTTTCTCGATGATCAAACTCTTCGGCGGGGCTTCAGGATTGGGGTAGACCTCAACCTCGTATCCCCTTTTGCGCAGGAGGTTAATCGATTCCCCGATGTCACACGTGGCAAAAACGCGGAATTTTGCGGTCATGGCTTGCTCTGTTGATTCTCCGGTCGGAATTCTTGCAGATAAATTGGCTTACCAGAACGCGAGGTTGGCCGGCGATCATCTTAGCTTCACCTAACCGGCGCACGCGCGACCGAACACCCTACAGATTCTGCTTGGTCCACTGATCAATCCGGTCGAGGGCCTTATTCAGATTCTCCAGCGAATTGGCGACGCTGAAGCGCAGATAACCCTCCCCGTAATCGCCGAACGCGGTTCCCGCCAAACATGCCACGCCCGCCTCGTCGAGCAACGCGTCGGCCAGTTTCTTCGACTTCCATCCGGTTTTTTTGATATTGGGAAAAACATAGAACGCGCCCTTGGGCACTCGGCAGGAGAAGCCCTTGATTCGGTTCAACCCGGCTACAAACACATCGCGCCGCTTCTGAAATTCTGTTCGCATCTTGTCGACCGGCGCCTGGTACCCGCGTAGGGCTTCGATGCCCGCAATCTGTGTAAAGCTCGCCGTACACGAAGTCGAATTCGTCGCCAGCCGCGCCATCTGGGTGGCGAGGTCAGGCCGCATCACGCCGTAACCCATGCGCCATCCCGTCATCGCATATGTCTTGGAGAAGCCGTCGAGAAGAATGGTGCGCTCTTTGAATCCGGGTTCGGACATGATGGAGTGATGACGCGCGCCGTCGAACATGAGGCGGCTGTAGATTTCATCCGACAACACCATAATGTTTCGGTCGCCGATGACCTCGGTGATGCTTTTGATGTCGCGCTTGCTGAGCGTACCGCCGGTCGGATTGTGCGGCGAATTTAAGATGATAAGTTTGGTGCGATCTGTAATCAGGTGGTCCAATTCTTCGACATCCAGGCTGAAATCCTTTTCTTCCCACAGCCGGATAGGCACAGCCTTGCCGCCTACATAATTGATCATCGACTCATAAATCGGGAACCCGGGGTTGGGATAGATGACTTCATCTCCAGCATCCACTAACGCCAGAATCGTAAAGAAAATAATGGGCTTGCCGCCCGGAACAACAACCACCCAGTCGCTCGTAACTTTGACTCCGCGGCTGCGCTCGACGTCATCCGCAATGGCCTGGCGCAATTCCGGCAGTCCCGCGGACGGGCCATAATGCGTCCATCCAGCTTTGAGGGCTTCGACCCCGGCCTCGACGATGTCCTTGGGGGTATCAAAGTCGGGTTCGCCAATTTCCAGGTGAACGATATCTTTACCCTGACGCTCCAGGGCGCGCGCCTTATTCAGCACTTCAAAGGCAGTTTCCGTTCCCAGCCGCGACATGCGTTCGGCGAGGCGAAGTTCGTATTGGGTCGCTTTTTCCATAGATGCAAAGGTTGTCATTATATCCCCTCCGCGAGTAGGTTCGTCGGGGCGGCGCAATCTTCCGATTGCTGCGAAACGATAGTATGCCACTTTTATTGTCTCGCCGCAGGCAAGTCCCGGTCACGCCTACGGATCACGGTATGGCGTGATGGGAGAAGCGGCTACACATTCACCGAAATCTCACCGAGCCGGGAGGGAACATCTTCAAGAGTAAAATGAACCGCGCTGTCCGGCTGCGGAGAAATGACCAAGTCTTTCGGAACATCACTCCAAAGTTGATGTAAAAGACGTGCCAAGCCCGAAATGCTGAATCGACGAACATTCTTGAAGCTTTCAGCAGCGGCAACGTCATTGGCATCTGTTCCGCGTTTGCTCTTTGCACAGGCAGAAGAGTCCTATCATCCTCGCACCCCGCTGCCGCCTGTCTTCAGCCCCAAAATCGATCGTTACATTGACCCGCTACCGATCCTTCCAACGTTGAACCCGGTGAAAAGGAAAAGTGGGAGCACTCATTACCGGGTTCGTCTGCTTGAATTTGAATCCAGGTTGCACTCGCAACTTCCTCCGACCAGATTATGGGGATACGAAGGCCGATATCCTGGTCCGACAATTGAAGCGCAGACGGACGAATCGGTCTCGGTGCGTTGGGAAAACCGGCTGCCACAGCAACACCTGTTTCCGATCGATCCCCATCTGCACGGTGCAATGCCGCCTTCGCCGGCGGTTCGAACTGTGACCCACTTACACGGCGCGCGTACGCGCTCCACAGGTGACGGCTTGCCGGAGCGTTGGATGAAATCCGGGAAGGCTTCAACTTACTCCTATCCAAACCACCAGGCGGCGGCCACACTGTGGTACCACGACCATGCGCTGGGAATCACGCGGCTGAACAATTATGCGGGGCTGGCTGGGTTTTATCTCCTGAGGGATGAAGAGGAGAAGAAATTAAGTCTGCCGTCGGGCGCTTACGAAATATGTTTGATGGTCCAAGATCGCATTCTGAATGAAAAATCTCAGCTCGTGTATCGGGCGACGCAAGACGACGGGACCCCGCTTCCACCAGGCACGTGGGGACCAGCGTTCTTCGGAAATCTGCCGGTTGTCAATGGAGCCATCTACCCTTACCTCGATGTCGAACCGCGGCTATATCGGCTTCGCGTGCTGAACGCGTCGAATTCGCGTTTCTTTAACCTGTATTTCAACCTGGCGAACACGCCTTACCAGATTCCGTCTCTTGTTTCCTTCTATCAGATTGGGAGCGACGGAGGTTTTCTGCCACGATCCGCGAAAATGCAGAAACTGTTGCTGGCTCCCGCGGAGCGAGCGGATTTGCTGATCGATTTCTCCGCAGCGAAAGGGAAAACGCTCACTTTAAGCAATGACGCCATGAGTCCGTACCCAGGATGGCAAGTGCCTGGGCAACTCTACGCACCCCTCAACGAACTGATGCAATTTCGAGTTCGCCTCCCGATTTCCGCCACGAAAGAATTCAGCATTCCGCAGGAAATGCCTTTTTCAGAGTTGCGCGACTCTACTGATTTCCGAACTAGAGATTTCGTGCTTCAGGAAACATTTGACAAGACAGGGCGAACTCTGGGAGTTCGCATCAATCGCAAAGGCTACGATGATCCAGTCAGTGAGAGCGTGAAATTGGGATCCACGGAGAAGTGGAGGTTCATCAACAACACGGATGATTCTCATCCTATGCATTTGCACCTTGTGCAGTTTCAGATTCTCGAAAGACAGGGTTACGATCCCGCAGCTTTGCGCAAAGACGAAATCAAACTCATAGGAAAGCCACGGAAACCAGCGCCGAATGAAAGAGGCTGGAAAGACACGGCGGTAGTCAACCCCGGTGAAGTGCTCACGATAATCGTGCGTTTCGATGGTTACTCCGGACGATACATATACCACTGTCACATGCTGGAACATGAAGACAACGACATGATGCGGCCCTATGAAGTAGTTGGTTGAGATCCGGCCCTCCGTTTGCAACGAATTCTGCTCCCGCTGTGGGGCAACCCGCCTCGGATCGTTCTCATCGAACGACGGCCAGCAAGAGGAGGGTGCCGTTCCATGGTTGGAATCAGGGGCTGCGCTATTGCAGGTTGCGTGAGTTTAATAGCCATCGTTCTTTCCAGTTGTGGAGGAGGGTCGGGCACAGGCTCTTCGAACGGTTCCCCTTCTCCGACGGATTTTCAACTCAGCGTCCAGTCCTCCGGTGCGGGTCAAGGGATGATCAGCAGCAGCCCTTCGGGGATCAATTGCGGGCAAACGTGCAGCGCTACTTTTTCCAGCGGGACCCATGTGACGCTGACCGCATCTCCGATGGCAAACTTTTTCTTCGCCGGTTGGTCCGGCGCATGCAGCGGTTCCGGTGTTTGCAACGTGACGTTGACGCAAAACACTTCGGTGAAAGCGACATTTAGTTCTTCGCCGGTGCTGGCGGTAAGTCTGGCAGGCACGGGCAAAGGGAGCGTCTCCAGTAGTCCATCGAGCGATTGATCGGGAATATTATTGGCTGCCCAGTAGGCGCGCAGTGCGCCAAAATAGTGATCGAAATTCCGATTCTCCTGAGCCATATAAACAATGTGATTGATGGCGGTGACGCCGGAAATGTTAAAGGTTGCCGTCGCTTGCAGGTTCGCCGTGAGCGTCAGGCCACAGGTAGACGCAGATCCGCTACACGCTCCGCTCCATCCCGCGAAACCTGAGTTCGTCCCAGGGGTCTCCGTGAGGGTCACAGATGTCCCCGAGTTGAAGCTCGCGCTGCACGTTGGTGGACAATTAATTCCCGTGGGGTTGCTCGATACTGTGCCTGTGCCGCTTCCCGCAAGAGTCACAGTTAACGTAGGCACGCTTTGGTTCAAGTTAAAGGTAGCAGTGACCTGTGTATTAGCGCTAAGGGTCACTACGCAAGTCATGCCGCTGCATGCCCCACCCCATCCTGCGAACGACGAGTTCGCCCCCGGGATCGCGGTGAGCGTAACCTGAGTGCCCGCAACAAAGGCTGCAGTGCAGGTTGGCGGACAACTGATCCCGGAAGGGCTGCTGGCGACCGTCCCTGTGCCGGTTCCCCCGAGGCTGACGCTGAGAGTGTCC
>Ga0207044_1039_pt2 | contig 28139 bp, 35 predicted proteins | sample Alteio_BWMinCont_68_FD_153300 | JGI IMG/M metagenome (GOLD analysis project Ga0207044, IMG submission 153300) | Enriched cells from forest soil in Barre Woods Harvard Forest LTER site, Petersham, Massachusetts, United States -... | ecosystem: Environmental > Terrestrial > Soil > Temperate forest >... | reverse complement strand
GTCGACGTGCCCGCGGGTGCGACGGAATTGCATGTGTCGATGGACACGATTACCAATGACGGCAGTGCCGGGGCGAGTGGTCCCGCGGCGACTACGAATGTTCTTGATTTGAATTGGAATCAGGTCGTGCTCTATCCGCAGGGCGCTACTTCGGATGCGGTGCAGATTCAAGCATCGGTCACCCCGCCACGAGATTGGAAATTCGGGACCGCATTGCCGATTGCTTCTGTCACCAAGGGTGGGGCGAATGAGATTGCGGGGTTCAAGCCTGTCTCTTTAACCACGCTGGTTGATTCTCCACTCATCGCGGGCAGTCACTATCGCAAGATCGAGCTGACGAAGCCGGGTGAAACTCCCGTACACGTGATCGATATGGTTAGCGAAAGCGAAGCGGCCCTGGCAATGACGCCTGCCGACGAGGCTGCGTACCGCAAGCTGGTCGCGGAAACTGGAGCTTTGTTCGGAGCGCGGCATTATCTTGAATATCATTTCTTGCTCACACTGAGCGATGAGGCTGGACATCACGGCGTGGAACATCATCAGTCGAGCGACAACAGCGTCCGCGAGCGCACGCTGCTTGAGCCGGAGCTGCAACTGCTCGAAGCAGAGTTGCTGCCACACGAGTTTACTCATTCGTGGAATGGCAAATACCGGCGGCCGGCGGGATTGGCTACGCGTAATTATCAGGATCCGATGATCGGCGATTTGCTTTGGGTATATGAAGGGCTGACCGAATATCTCGGACAGGTGCTAACAGCGCGCTCTGGATTGTGGACGCAGGATCAATATCGCGAAGCAATGGCGGCAACCGCAGCCATGCTCGACCATCGCCCGGGACGCACGTGGCGTCCGCTCGAGGATACGGCACGCTCGGTGCAAATCTTGCGGCTGCAGGGGCCGGAATGGCAGAGCTGGCGGCGTTCACTCGACTACTATCCCGAGGGAGCACTGATCTGGCTCGAAGTAGACACGACGATTCGGCAGCAGACTCAGGGGCAAAAGTCGCTCAATGATTTTTGCCGTATCTTTCATGGCGGCGAAAGCGGTCCTCCGAAAGTTGTGCCTTACACCTTTGACGACGTGGTGAAGGCGTTGAATCAGGTGGCGCCCTATGACTGGGCAGGGCTCTTGAAGACACGAGTGAATTCAACCGATCCTCACGCGCCCCTTGGCGGGATCGAACGTGGCGGATGGCGGCTGGTATACAACGATCAGCCCAACCTGTTCATTAAGACTTCGGATAAAGTGCGCAAGTCGGTGGATGCTTCTTACTCGCTCGGTTTCGCGGTCAAAGAGGACGGTACGCTCACGGACGTGATTTACGGATCGCCGGCCTATGCCGCGGGGATTGGTCCTGAAATGAAGCTGGTCGCGATCAACGGGCGAGCCTGGTCAAAAGACGTTTTGCTGGATGCGCTGCGTGCGTCGAAAGACAGCAAAGAACCGATCGATTTGTTGATCGAGAACGCAAAGTTCTTCAAGACCTATTCGATTCCCTATCATGGTGGAATTAGAAGCCCGCATCTGGAGCGCGCTGCAGGGGCAGATGTGCTGGGAGAAATTTTGACCCCGCTGACGAAGTAGGTGGGGTTCTACGGGGGCGTAATCAGGCGCACCGGGATAGGAGAGGTGCTGGAACCGCCTGCCACCGGAGTTACGCCGCTGTTGGTAGAGTTGTTGCTGCAGCCAGCGATGTTGAGAACGGTGACCTGGATATCGCCTTGATAATTGCTGACTCCGCCGCCGTGAACCTCATTTATGAATGCCTGCATGTATCCGTCAATTGTGACGTTTCCGCCGGCGGCGGGAATCGAACTGGTGGTGTCAATGATCGGAATGGTGACGATCGAACTGCTCGTCGTGACGAAATTCCCATTCTGTAGGCCGCTCTCGGCTTTGATCTGCATTGGGCTGGTGGGCCACGGCCCCAGATTGTCCAGCTTGTCCTGGCCTTTGTTGTTGCCATGCGATGTCGCGTGGATGAGACATTCAGCTCCGAGGGCGCTATAGCCGGTCAATCCGCCTGGGTTGACGGAATTATCCCACTGCGCGTTGGCAGCACCGCCTCCGCACGAGAGTACCGTATAGGAGGTACTCACATCGGCGCATTCGATGCTCTGCTCATAGTCGGTCGATCCGGCGCACGCAGGGCAGATGTTCGGGTTAGGACTGCTGGGAGTGGCAACTAGCGCAGGCACATACTCGACCGCAATATGACCACCGGAGCTGTTGGCTTTGGGAGGATTGTTGATCAGTTGGTTGGACGGGGCTGACGCGCAGTTGGGGGAGGCATTAGGGTTACAGTCAGATGTCAGGTAAAACTGCTCCCCCACCACGTTAGCTTCAACGGCTCCGGTCGCTGGTGTAATGAATTGTGTCCCCTGAATGGGGTCAGCGTTGGCAACCAGCCACGGCTTCACGACCTTGGGTGCGATTGGCGTGAAATTTTGGATGTTGCCCGGATTGTAGGCCTCGGCGGTGGCTGTTGCAGTCACGACGGTGCCGGTGCCCCCCCAGATTTTGGAAAAGAAAGAAGGCAGATTAGAAGTGTTCAAGGTGACGGTGATGTGCGGATTGCCCTGGCGACTCCAGTCTATAGGGTCTGAAACCAGTGTGGGTGTCTGCCCAGCAATCAGATTGTTCTGCCGCACCCCGTTGACTTGATTCGTCGCCGCGGTCGACGCCCACGATTGCACAGTTGTGAAATTCGGGTCCGCAAGTAAAAGCGTAGTAATACCAGAGTCTGCGATTGCTTTAGCGCCCGCGAGGGCAGCTGCGTCGGCGGCTCGCTGCATCTCACTACGTGCTGCATACAGCGTCACAATATCAATTGCCAAGGCGGCCATCGCCAGCAGGCTCACCAACGAGATAGCGACCAAAATGATGGTCTGGCCCCGTTCGTGGTGCCGTCGTCGCGAAAGAATGTCTCTCTGCATGAGCATCCTCAATTCATGTTGGCGGCCGTGGCGTTGCTTTGAATGTTCCCGAGAGAGTAGTTGGCGCCGGGGACGAGCAACTGAATGACGTTATTGAAGTGCCATTGATACGGGTAAGAAATCTGAACGGTGGTGCAGAGCATGGTGACCGTGGCTCCGCCGATGGTTACCTGGGATGGAACTTCACGGATGACGTCCATTGTCATCGAGCAACCGTTGCCTGTGGCAGAGAAGTGCCAATCGAGGTTAGTGCCCCCCAAAGCCCAAGTCGTGCTGTTTAGACCAAGGCCACAGTCATTGATGTGTGCTGTCTGCAGATAGGAGTCAACTAGGTAGCGCACCGCGTTCACGGATGGCGGTTGAGCGAGCCCCAGATCGTTGGTGGGTTGAGCGGCCCCGAAGTGCGCTCCTTCGCGCGCTGCGTTGTTGAGTTCCTGCTTCAGGTTGAAGGCTCCGCCAAAGTCGAAGATTCCCACTACCAAGACCACGAGCAGGGGGAGAGAAACAGCGAATTCTATGAGCGCGGCAGCATCTTCTTCGCAGAGCGGAGAGTGCTGCGACCAAAGCAGGGTAGCGAGTTTGTGTCGGCTAAACACGCGCCTTAATATTCTCCGGTCATTTGCACGCCGGCATTCAGCATAATTTTCTGCATGTTCAGGGAAGTATACGGAAGGACGAATTGATAGGGATATTGGAACTGAACCGAAACCCCGCAACCAGGTGAGCCCCCGTTGGCAGGCAAAGTGGCGGTGGGCTGCAGTTGCACGTTGTAGTACACGCAGATGTGAGGATCCGCTACTGGCACTGAACACGAAACCGCTGGGCCTCCTGAGCAGGCAGTGCGTGTGACACCAGTTAGGTGGCTGACTTGTGCCGGATCGAGGCTGGAAGCTTGAAGCGCCTGCTTAACTTGGACGGCGATTTGATCAGGGGTAGGCCCGGTGTTTGGGGTCCCGCAGGTGGAGCAGGTTTGCGCAACCGCAAAACGGGCGCCTTCTCTCGCCGCATGGTTGATGGTCGCATAGGTATTGAAGGCTCGCCCAAACCAGTAAATTCCCAACATGATCATGAAGAAGATCGGCAGCACCAACGCAGCTTCGGCGATCTCTGAGCCGATGGTTCCCGTGATGATTTTTCTCAGGCTCGTCTTCGTCGTCTTCATCTTTGTCGTCTTCGTCTTTGTCGTTTTCATCTTCGCCACTTCCGATCCACTTCTGATTCACTCCTGCACGCGCTGGGACTCGCGCGCCTACATTATCAAGCCCAGGCTTGCCGGCCTGTGTACAGAATAACGGCTATGGCAACGGCTACGCCGAAGGGAACTTTCACCAAGTCTGGATTATCCAGAGTCAGGTCGGGGCTGGGCAGGTGGATGGTCAGAAGCGCGGCCAACATACGTCCCAGGTTGCGCGCGGTCTCGCGGACACGCTTTTTCTGGATGACCATAATCACCGCCATCAGACCGTTCACCAGAATCCCGAGCAGTAGCACAGTGAGCAGATTGTGTGGCCCTAGAAAAGCTCCGAGCGCGCCGACAAATTTCCAGTCCCCAGCGCCGAGATAACGTAGCAAGACAAAAGGTAGGAGCAGCGCCAAGCCCATGCCCGCGCCTAACAAGGAGTCCTTCGCTCCCGGCCAGCCGCGCAGCCAGGAACTTGCCGCGATCCCAATCAGCAGGCCGGGCACGGTGAGCCAGTTAGGAATGCGGCGGGAGCGGTAGTCCGTCCATCCGCCGGCGATGGCGAGCAACGCAGGCAAAATCAGTACTCCTTCTTTGGCGATGGCCATACCGTGATGGCCATGAACTCCACGGCCGGGAGTAAGCGTTAAGAATCCAGATACGGTTGCCGGAACAAGCGATTATGGGCGGATTGTCACATAGGGATGGGGTCAAGTCAATGTTACCGGAGCTACGCGCGATGCAGAATGTCCGGTTCTAGCCGTAGAGGAACTCCCTGCGGCTAAACCCTCTTCACTAGAAGGCGTTGCGGCGGCACGCCTGAAGGCGAGCCCTGATACGAAGCGCCAATTTCAATGACACTTATTCCTCGAACTTGCGGGACACGACTGGGCTAGTGCACGGGCTCAGGATCGGCTAGGATGGCTCGCCGCTGCTCCTGCATCCTGTAAAGATGATGAACCGGCCCGATGCCGCGTCCGAGCGGATGAGCATTGCTGATCGCCGCCGCGACATAGGCTTTGGCCAGCAACACGGCTTCGGGCAATCCCCGCCCCAGAGCTAGGTGGCAAGACACAGCGGTGGCGAAGGCGCAGCCCGTGCCATGGGTGGAGTTCGACTTCAGCCGAGCCGACTTGAACAGCTCCTGCTGGATGCCGCGACTGCTGGTGAAGCTCAACAAATCGATCGCCTTTTCGAGATGCCCGCCGGTTACGACCACAGCCGGGGCACCCATCTCGTGAAGTTTCCGGGCAGCCGCCCGCATCCGCTCTGGGTCGGTCACAGGCAATCCGGTCAAAGCGGACGCTTCGTCCACATTGGGAGTTACGACCGTAGCTAAAGGAATCAGCTCCTCGGTCAGGAGGCGCGCTCCGACAGCATCCAGCAAGTCGGCTCCCGAGGAACTCTTAAGGATGGGATCCAAGACGATGTTCGGCAGCTTTTGCAGCGCTAAGAAGTCTGCAATAGCGCGAACTACTTTGCCTGATCCAAGCATTCCAATGTGCACTGCCGCAATCTCTACATCGGAGGCGAGTTCTGCAAGGGTTTCGTTTACGAGGCTAGCGTCAACCGCTTCTACTCGTCGGACACCTCCAGTTGACTGCACCGTAAGGGCGGTGATGCAGGCCACGCCGTAGCAGCCGTGGGCGGCGATGGTCTTGATGTCGGCGGTGATCCCCGCACCGCCGCTGGGATCAAACCCTGCGATTGTGAGAACGACGGGTGGCTTTAGAGCCATAATCGAAATGTATCGGAAACCCTACGCTTTGCAAGTTTGTTTCGCAATGGCGTGCACGGTGACACGAGCGTGTGCTTCGTATCCTGCTAAAACACTGAAATCATGGAACAACTGCGAAAATATTTCTAAGTACTTGAAAACAAAAGCAGTGCAAATACTGCACACCATCAGTAACCTTGGGTATTTACCATTATATAAACACTTAACTTACTGTTGCTACAGTAACATATGTATGTTTGCTCAAGGTGTACAGCAAGTTACGTAAGATATCCATAACTATCTCGTAACATTGGTAGGGAGAATTTCGGATTGACAGACCTAACCTGCCGCTTATAGCATCGTCAGATCACATCACGGACTGGGTCGCTGGAGGACGACTTTCGGATGAAAAGACTTTAGAGAAGAGGTGACACTGAATGCGAAATCGAATAGCTCATGGACTGGCGAGCGTGTTATTGGTCGTCAGCCTGGGGGCGGCTCAGGGGCCAACCAGCTCAGGGTCGAAAGACACCCAAAGTACAACACCCAGAAACGCAGCCACGGGATCCAAATCCGGTTCTCAGGCTAAGACAAACCATCACCAGCCGTATCAGGTAGGAACCGCATCGTGGTATGGAGAATACTTCGAAGGCCGGGCGACTGCCAGCGGCGAGCCCTATAACATGCACGACCTGACCGCGGCTCATCCTACTCTGCCCTTGGGCAGCTGGGTCCGCGTCACCAACCTGCACAATGGAAGAGTCGTCTACGTTCGGATCAATGACCGGGGACCGATTGTCCCGGGCCGAATTATCGACCTCTCTTACAGCGCCGCCCAGGTGCTCCACTTCGAGAATAAGGGTCTGCAGCGCGTACGCCTAGATCTGGCCTCGCCTCGCGTAGCCGCACCCGAGCAGCTGGCCATGCTGCAGTCACTAGCGTATTAGCCACGTTCGTTTTACACTCCCAAAGGGATGTACGATCCGCGCCAGCGTCTGATCGTGGCATTGGATGTATCGTCCGCGGCCGCCGCCCAGAAGATCGTGGCGGCCGTGGGCGACTCCGCTTCTTGTTACAAAGTGGGGATGCAGCTCTATACCGCCGAGGGCCCTGGCATCGTTCGTGACCTTGTAGCCTCGGGCCGGAGAGTTTTTCTCGATCTGAAATACCACGACATTCCGAACACCGTAGCTGCCGCTGTCCGCGAAGCGGCTGGACTGGGCGTGAGCATGTTGACCGTCCATGCTTCTGGTGGCGGCAAAATGATGCGTGCGGCAACCGAGGCCGCACGGAAGAGCAATGCAGCCCTGATGGTGCTGGCGGTTACTGTCCTGACCAGTTTGGATGACAACGATCTCGACAAATTAGGCGTGCACGGACGCGTAAAAGATCAGGTACTTCGCCTGGCTGCGCTCGCACTGGCTGACGGATGCCAAGGCGTAGTCGCTTCCGCGCAGGAAGCTTCCGAGCTGCGAAGCGAACTCGACGGGGACTTTGCCATAGTTACTCCGGGAATCCGTCTCGCAAGCATGGATCCCGGCGACCAGGCCAGGGTGGTCACGCCCGCCGAGGCCATCGCCGCAGGCGCAAGCCACATTGTAGTGGGACGCCCCATTACTGGAGCCGCCGATCCGGCCAGCGAAGCCAGAGCCATCCTAGGGCAAATCAGCTTCTAAGAGCGGCGCCAAACCGCCGCGAAAAGAAAAGCCGCGGTGTGCGATGAATTCTCGCCCATTGCGGCAGTTCAAAAGGTTCAAGCCAAAAGCTGGGAGCTAGAAGCGGTTTTCCTACAGCTTCTCGAAGAACTCGCAGGCCGAGCACGAGATAAATACTCCGCCCGGGACTCCACGCTCACGATCCTTCACCCGCTTGACAATCCGGGTGGGCTTGCCGCACTTCGGACAATCCGTGCTCTTGGAAGTGTCCATTTCTTTCTTGCGATCTGCTGTCTTTGCAATCTTGGCCATCATTCATCTCCTGGCAAAAATTCTCCCACAGGCCGCCGGCCTGGACGAAATGAATCCTAAATAAGAATTCGGGAGTAGTGTCTAAAGGCTGGGAATTTGTACTCGCCGCACTCGATTTTACATGAAGAACGCAACAACTGTCCTGGCAGGGTCCCTGTCGCGTCCGCGCCCTTGCTTGCGGCGGCGTAGTTAGCTACGTCTCTACACCGAACTACTTCGACACCGCCTCAAAAAGCTGCGAATGCATTAGCGACTGGAACTGCTTGTCATCCGCCTTGAAGTGCATCTGCAAATTGGAGCTATCCGAATTGATAGCAACATTCTCCAGCGCGACTTTCTCAACAGGTGTCGCTGTCATCTTTCGATAGAGAACGCCCGCCTTCACCAGCGAGGACAGAGTAGCCGCCGTCACCGAATCTGAAGTTACAACATCCAGATCGAAGTTCACGCCGCTCTGGAAGTTCATCTGGTAACGCGAACCCAGCACGCGCTTTTTAATGGTGTCGAAATCCGCCAGCTTTCCCGCATCGCCCAGCGCCGAGAGCAGCATGTTCTGCGTCCCCTGCTGATCGAGAATACTCCACACCGTAGCCGATTCGACCGAGCCGATCATATCCGTGACCTGGCTGTTGGAGTCGAGAGCAGGCGTATAACCGTCACGTGCATCGAGCGCGCCCTTCACGGCCATGCCATCGCCAAACAGCAACGAACTGTCATCCAGGAATGTCATCTCCATGCCCGCATTCATAGGATAAATATCCGCATCGCGGTACTTGGTCGGTTTCACTTTGTTCAGCTTTGCTTTCTTAAGGAACGCCTTGCTGGAAAACGAACCCTGCGCGATGCCGACGACTTTGATCCCTTCCTTACCGTGACGGTAGGAGGCGAAGGTGAGCTGATCGACATCCTTTTCGGGATCGATTCCTACGCCCTTCAACGAACTTTCAAATTCCTTCAGGCTTGGCGGCAGAACCTGATCCTTCAACGCCATCGCCGTGCTGGAATTCTTCAGCGTTCGGTAGTCCACGGTGATGACCTGCTGCACCTCGGAAGGGATCACACCCCTCGCGGAGCTGCCCATCGCGACCGCCCAAGCTGCCGCACTCGAAAATAGCAAAACCCACAACACACCCTGCAATCGCTTCATAAGAAAAGTGTCTCTCAAATACGATGTTTAGATGCAGAACGAACCGAATCAGTAAACTTGCATCGCTAACCTATTGTATGCCAAGCGGACCTAGCCCGGCATGAAACGAAAGTACGCCTGGCCCTTGGACCGGTAGCCGTCTCCGAGGTCGCCACAAGTGGAAACACTACTTAGCCGAGAGAGTTGCGACCTTGGCCCGAACTTCCGCCGCAAATGCCGTGTCTTTTAATGATTCCAGATTGATTTCGACATTCGCCAACGCGCCCTCGATCGCCGCCCGAGCCAACGCCAACGCCGTCGTAAGATCGGATTTCATGTTCGGATTGGTGATGGGTTTAAGCTTCTCCGCGATCGTCGCCACTTCCTGCGTCCGTTCCGCCACGTTTAATGGCACGCTGGTGGCCTGCTTCAGGGCGGTATCAACGATGCCATCCGCATTCGCCGACTCTTTCGCCTGCTTGTAAGCCTTCATGACGGCATTGTAAGACTCCGCGTCCGCATCGATCGCCGCCTTCAATTCTTCGCGCAACTGTGAAAGCCGCGCGATGGCCTCGCTTAACTCGCGCTCGTATTGCAGATAAGCCTTCTTGCCTCGCGACATCGATGCCACCATCGAAGCCAATCCCGCTGCCATGGCAGCGCTCGCTGCAGACGCGCTCCCCCCTCCCGGTGTAGCCGTAGGCGCCGCGAGTTGCTCAACAAAAGGCTCGACGCCAGCTCGCAAGCCTCCAACCGCAGCCTTGCCGCCCATCACCGCAGCCAAACGATTTTCCAGAATCAAAGAAGAATCGAAATTCTCCACCTGCAAAAACCACTCCGCCGCCGACTCCAATGCCTTCTTTGGAATCAATCCCACGATCTCGCTGCTGAGCGCCGAAACCCCATACCGCTCAGCCTCGCGCTTGACCAATTCAAATGCCCGATGAATCGGCGTCTGCTCAAAGTCGGTTAAGTTCATCGACACTTGCGCCAGCCCACGCACCAGGAATCCCGCGCCTTTGACAAAGCGTAGCCCGCCGTTCGAGAAGCGCACCGCCTTGGCAATTTTCTTCGCAATCTCGACATCCGGGGTGTTCAAGAAAACGTTGTAAGCGATTAAGAACTTGCGCGCCCCCACGACTGTCGCTCCAGCCGTCGGATGCACCCGGGGCTCCCCGAAATCCGGCTTGCGCGCCGGATTGGTCGCAATGTCAGCCCGTATGCCTTCGAATTGCCCTCGCCGGATGTTCTCCAGATTCTGCCGCTCCTGCCTAACCGCAGCTGCTTCGTATAAATAAACCGGAATCTGATATCGCTTCCAGATTTCGGCACCCACATGCCGCGCCATGGCCACGCAATCCTCGATGGTCACGCCATCAATCGGAATGAACGGCACCACATCCGCCGCCCCCATCCGCGGATGCGCCCCCTGATGATGATTCAGGTCGATCAACTCCGCAGCCTTGCCCACGCCGCGAATCGCAGCCTCTTGAATCGCCTCGCGTTCCCCCACCAGCGTAATCACGCAACGATTGTGATCCGCATCCATCTCGCGATCCAGCAGGTAAACGCCATCCATCTTCATCGCACCAACGATGGCATCGACCTTTGACTTATCGCGCCCTTCAGAAAAGTTCGGAACGCATTCCACTAAAGTTGACATAAGCAAAAAGAATATCTGGCCTTAAGCAGGCTGTCATCATGAGGAAGCGCAGGCCTTCGCAAAGCGAGAGTCTGCCGACGAGGATCTTTGCACAGGCTGTGCAGCGCCGCAAGCAGCCCCCGCACGACCGCGCTCTATTTCCCGAAGAACTTCCCCCACCCAACCCGCACTTCCAGGGTATTAATCCCCGGGTTCGGCGAACTCAACCCCGCATTCGAAATATGCAGATAGCGGAGCTCTACGCTAAAAGCATATTTGTCGTCCAGCAAATGCATCCCCAGCGCCGCCGACGGAGTAAAGTTCACGCTCGAAGTTCCGATCGGCACTTGATGATTCGTAAACAGCGTCCCACCACCCAGTTCGAGATAAGGCTCAATCCGTCCGCGAGCCGCGAAGTCCCACTTCAATCCCAACGGACTGAAACCCGCCCCGTACGCCGTGTTGTAGCGCTGGAACACCATGAAAACCGGCACCAGATCCACAGCGTATTCAAATCTTCCCTTCAGAAATCCCGGACCGTGCGGCTGGGTTAGAATCCATCCGTAGCGCAAGCCCACATTCCACACGCTGGTATCGGATGTACCTCCGGGCACCGAAGGTCCGCCGCCCGTCCATACCTGAATCTCGTGCCCGCCATCTTCCGGACGGTTCTGCGCCCACGCCACTGAACTCACTAACAGCAACGCGACCGCAATAAGACGCTTGTCCATGCAGATCAAGACCGAAGTTCGCAACATACAGGAAAGCGAGGAACAGGACAACCAACAGGACTCCGCGCGCGTCGTCCGGGCAACCGATCTACAGCCCCAGTCCGCCGTCCACCGCCATAATCTGCCCAGTAATAAAGTGAGGCGCGGTAGCAAAGAACATCACCGCCGTCGCAATTTCTTCTCCGGTCCCGTTCCTTCGCATCGGAGTCTGCTTCGCCATCCGCTTCATAAAACCAGCCGCCGCCTTCTCTCCCAGATCGATCATGCCCGGCGCCACGCAGTTCACCGCAATCGCCGGAGCCAGCGCCTTCGCCATCACTTTCGTCAACATATGCACCGCAGCCTTCGACGAACAATAATGCGCATGATCCGCCCACGGACGCAATCCGCCCAGCGATCCCATGTTGATGATCTTCCCCCGCCGTTCGCGAAGCAATTTCAAAGCCTCGCGCGACACCAGAAACGGCCCCCGCGTATTCGAAGCGAACATCGCGTCCCACTGCTTCACGGTCAACTTGTCGAACTCCACCGTCTCGTAATTCGCCGCGTTGTTGAGCAGAATATCCAGCCCGCCCAGTTCCCTGCCAGTTTCCTTGATCGCAGACTTCACGCTCTTCTCGTCCGTAACGTCGCAGCGCAGCGCCACCGCCCGCACTCCAAAACTGCTCAGATCAATCACGGTGTGCTGCGCCTCACGCGCCGAGTGCAGAAAAGTAATGGCCACATCCGCGCCAGCCTCCGCCATAGCCAGAGCCGAAGCCCGCCCCAACCGTCGCGCCCCGCCCGTGATCAGAGCCGTCTTCCCCCGCAAAGGCTTGTCAGAAGTCACACGCATAAACGGATTGTACCTCTTACCCCGCCGTCATCCTGTCACCCCGCCGTCATCCTGAAGCGGACGAAAGTCCGCGAACGATCTAGCGCGCAGTCCGTCAAACTCTTCGATCCCGCTAGCACAACCCCGCCCACCCTTGCTAAACTCACCGGAATGACCGAGCCCCGGCAGGTCGTGGTCTACTCTCGCAAAGGATGTCACCTCTGCGAGATCGTCAAAGAAACCCTCACCAAACTGCATCGCCGCGGCGGCTTCACCTGGCAAGATGTCGACGTCGACAGCGACGAACAACTCCGCCGCCAGTTCACCGACGAAGTCCCCGTCGTCTTCATCGACGGACGCAAAGCCTTCAAGTACCGCATGGACGAATCCGACTTCCTCCGCAAACTCGCCAGCTGAAGGGGATGGCCCATGCTTTCACCGCACAGGTAGCCTATACCGAATGCCAGGAATGCATCTGCGTTATTTCAGCTCGAAGGGCAACCCAATATGAGCAGGACGACTACTTCAAGAAAAACGGTTAGGCCGATGACGCCCGAGGCCATCGACGCAGCTGCCCGCGCTGACCGCGACGCGCAACCGCTGACTCGCAGCAATCTTAAGCGGATGAAGCGGATGAAGCGGACGCCGCAGGCGAAAATCATTCGCCGGCGCCCTGGGCCTGACCCAAGAGGAATTTTCAGCCCACTATCACATCCCTCTAGGCACTCTCCGCGATTGGGAGCAAGGCCGCGCCGACCCGGACCAACCAACCCAAGCCTATCTAAAAGTCATTGCACGCGAACCCGAGCGCGTCGAGCGCCTGTTGAACCGAAAGCCGCACTAAGCATGTTGGGCGATCATGCGGCATGCAGGCCCTCGGCGGCAGCCCTCACTGTACGTTCAAAGTGCCCTTCCTCGCGGCCCAAGCTGTATTCAGTTTTTTCTGGAGCAGCTGATAGATAAGGGTCGGCAGCGGCGGCGCCCCAGCAAGAGCACAGTTGTATTCGCCGAACAACAGAAGTGCTCCCTCTCGGTCCGTGGAGGAGCCGGACAATAGTGTTCCCGCCGCTTCCATTTTTTCGCGCGCCTTCCTCGAGAGATATTGATATTGCAAAGATAGGACCAATAGCTCACCCGTCACAACGAAGCCCAACGTTATTATTGCGGCCTCCGCAAACGCCTTCATACGGTCCGCCCCCATCCCTGCGCTCGCGAGTTCAACAAGCGCGATAAAGGTGAGCAGGACACCGACACCTGCGAGCACAAACCCTCCGCGCGAGGTCCACGCGGCGACGTAATCGGTCCAGAACGCTGACTCGGCAATGTCATCGAGAAATCTTGGCACTCCTTTGGGCTCCTTCGAGGCAAAGTACTGACCGGAAACAAGCCTCTTAGGAGGAGCACCGACGCCAGCTCGTGCCACTATGCATGAGACCTGCAACTCGGCTGGCTGGATTCCCAAGCCGTCACTAAGTACAGAAGCGCGGCGAATCTCCTCCGCTGAATCGTAATGGCCTGACGAGTAGCTCTTGAGAAGAAGACTTGCGATCTGCAGCAGAAATGCCACCAGAGCCAGCACCTCTGACCACTGATGCTTCGTAATCGCGTCTGTTAGCACAACGATATAGACGAGAACCGCCGACGCAAGCGAACCGTAAAGCGCCCATCTGCTTCGGCGATATTCAATGCTCATCAGATCGAGTAAATTCATCTCAATCTGCACCAAACGCCTCGCCGAAGATTTTCTTCCATCGTGAGATGGCCTGCTCGCCGCGGCCAGCGCTCTCGTCGGCAAAAGCAGCAGCAGACAGTTCCACAGCGCTAGTGAGCTTCAAATCCTGATCAGAGTTTAAAGTGGGTGTCTTAACCGGCGCGGCGAAGGCGACAGGGGATGGAATGTCGCCGCGTAACTTCGCGGCCTTGAGCGCATCGAACGCAATCATGACGCCGCCGCTAACAGACACCATCCTCCGTCCGGAGTTCATGAGAGCGGAGAAGTGATTGGCGAGCGCTAATTCAACGTAATAGGAGGTAAACGCTTCTTCGAAATACAAATCATTCCAATATTTCACCAACTTGACAACCTTGCGATAGCGTCCTTCGTTGTACTTCTGCAGGGCCTCACAGACGGATTCGTCTAGTCGAGGATTGGTGTGCTTCCAGCCGTCGCGCCCATCAGGTATGAGATAGAAACTATTCGAGCCATCGTGGGGGTCCAATCGAAAACATGGGACAACATCAAAATTGAGTCCATCGCTTTCATCGTTCGCGCCGAGAGTCAGCTGAACGGTTACAGCCTCGCCATCGGCGGAAACTTCCGAGCGAGAATAGTGTCGGCTGAGCACGGCGCGAAATTCAGAAACCAGCCGGGTCGAAGAGATTCGGTCCCGGCTGGCCCAGCGCGGGCCGAGTAATACATTGAACATCACATCCCCATCCGTCGCGACGGCATTTGGAGTTACGACGCCATTTCTGAAGTAGTAAAGCCCTCCGCCATCGAGTGGGAAGAAAAGGTCGATGTCATCCAGCGGCCAAACCTTGGTGTGGCGCCCAAACGACCCCGAGATGAAATCGGTGTCCCCCTTTTCCAATACAGGAGGGAACGTGGCGTCCCGGACACATTCCTCTTTCAGGAATTCGCGGATGTGCTGTTGGCTGGTGCTCGCGTCGGACCGAGTCGACGCGGGAATATTGAGGTAATCCGCAAGAAATTTATCGAAGGCGCTATTAATCCTGCCGCAAGATGCCGCCTTGCTGATTGAGGAAACTAAAGGCTTAAGGTTACGGGTATTCAATGGCCCTCCCGCACTTCGCAGAAATGTGTGTGAAGTTGGGGCGAGCTGCGAGGGCAGATCTCTGGACTGCGGTCAGCGAGTACGTCTCAGCTTCAGATTGCGCTTGCAATCTTACCCCCAGCCTATTGCGGCTGTCAAGGGATGGGTACAAGTAATAGCGGGCGAGGGCCATCCTGTTCAGACCCCGTCTTTGTTTCCTTTGGAAAATTCTCGATACCTTCGTCCAATAGACCCGTAGCCGGGCTTCTGGCGGAGTCGGGGTGCCGCTCATAGGGGCGATTGCGGCGGGCTGGCCCATGCTTTCACCACCCACGAAGCGGGTGCCCCGTCCTTCTCGCGTTCTGTGCGAGGGGGCGGGGCCTTTAGCGCGCCAAGGGACTGATGCTTTCGGCCCACCTCACCGCAAAACCTTCAGCGGACAAATCGCCATCTGTATCTTCCCGTTGTCCCGGCAACGCGGCGTCACAATCTTGCTCGGTCCAAACTCATCGTAAGGACAAGCCATCTGGCACCACCCCTCGCGAAACTTCTCCCACTTCGACTTCCCTCGTCCGCGCGGACAGAAATGCAGAGATTTTCGTCCTTTGAGCATCTTCACCGGAATGACGTAACACAGGTCCTCCGGCGATATGTACGCTACCAGAAAGTCAATTTCTGTCTCGTCGTACTGCGTCGCGGTACCAGTGCCGATCATCACCGTATACCCACGTGAACCTAGCCTCCGCGTGGACTTCACCTGCACCCGCGACAAGCAGTGCCCCGAATCGAGGATGAAGTCATAACGCTCATCTCCCCAAGGCTTGGCCACGCCGAAACCCATGCTCGAAGCCTTGGCCAGAATCCTGGCCTCCGCCACTTCCCCATGGCGCCTCTGGGTATTGAGGCCGACGGCATGAATATCCAAGCCTTGTTCCGTGAACTCCACGAGTTCGCAATCGTATTTTTGATCTTCAGTTTGCATGACGACAAAGGTGCAGCCGGTTCAGCTGCGCCTGAGTTCCCTTTCCCAAGATTTGTAAAGAACCAAGCTTTGTAAAAAACAACGTATGGCGGAAAGAAAAACGCGACCCTGTCTCGCTCGAAAACGAGACAACGGCCGCGCCTGAATCCACCAGCTTATAGCTTAGCCTGCTCCACGCTACTTAGCACAACAAAATGTGAGTCGATTCCCGTTTCGGGAAGCGCGCCCGCCAAGTGAAACACTGGGTGCCCCAGGTCTCGCGTTTGAGACCTGGGTGTCTGAGATCTGGGCCCCTCCCAAGTTGCCCGTTAGATTTCCCGCGTATCGACAGCCTCGCCTTTTTCGACAAACGCCTGCAACCAGCCCAGAACGCGAGTCCATCCCTGATAATGATCGGCCGCCGCTTTTGGAACACCGGCAAATCCTTCGTGACGAACCCTGACCAGCGTGCCCGTCCCAACTTTCTGCGGACCGCGATGCTGCAGGCCATGAATCTGCTGCGGCTCGAGCTCCCAACGCACGATGGTCTTGAGCGGACCGCTCCAACTGGCGATCCAGGTGTGAACTAATAAGCGTGGCGGATCAATTTCCAAGTATTCGCCGTCCACGCGAAACGATGTACCGTCCGCGCCCACGCCGACGCTTGAATATTTTCCGCCCACACGAAAATCGGCTTTCCGTTCCGTAATCTGATACACGCCTTTCTGGCCCCACCACTGTGAAGTCTGGGCCGGATCGGTCATCGCCTGGAAAACACGTTCCGGTGGTGCGGCAATGAAGATTTCCGCGGTTACTACATCTTGATCGGAAGTAATCGCATTTGTAGCCATAAGGTCTCCTTTCATTTCTCAACAAATTTCTTGAGCTGTTGCACCACGCCGGGCCAGCCGCCACTGTAATCCTTGCGGGCAGCCGATTCCTGGGCCAGACCGCTATGCGTGACCTTCACGTGAGTGCCGTCTTTGGTCGGCGTAAGCTCCCAGCGCACTACAGTTTTTAGGTTCTTGTCGTCATGCCAATTTGAAATCCAGGTGTAGGCCAGCAGTCGAGGAGGATCGAATTCAAGCACTTCACCCTGGCAACAAGACTGGTTTACACCTTTGAAATTGGGCTTGGTCTTCCTTGTTCCGAAGCGCCATCGGCCCCCGGGACGCGCATCCATTTCGAAGTATTCCGTTTGGCACTCTTCACTGTTCCACCAGCTCATGAGTTGCTGAGGATCGGTGAGCGCCTGAAATACTCGCTCCGCCGGTGCCGCGACGTGAATCTCGCTGACAATCGCATCCTGATCGGGAGTAACTAATGTTGTTGCCATGGTGTTTGCTCCTCACTATTTTTCCAACGTCGTTCTTGCTCAACCGTACGACCACAACAATTCTCGTGACATCCCGAGTGAAGAATCATCGTTCGGTCGCGAACGATGATTCGTAGTCGAGGGACCTTGCGTTTTTCGCCTTCACTTGCGCGTCAGGTCAAAGACTCGCTTTATCTGCTTGCCGTGGTCGACAAAGTTCCACTCCTCGATATGGTGATCGGGGCCAAGCATCGCGATAACAACGTGATCCATGTGACCGGATTGCTGACCGTCGAGATTGGTGGCATCGACAAAGTTGAAGGTGATGGTTTTACCGTCCGGCGAAGCACTAGCTTGCATGCGGGGTTGGTTTCCGACGGCGCAGTAATGAGTAAGGAGCAGGCGATTAGGTCCATCGAAGTTAATCATGGAAATCATATCTTCTCCGTGGCCCGCGATTTCGCTCATCAGCGCGGATCCCCCAGCCGTCATTCGGTAGCTAACCTCGACCGGTTCACCTTCAGAGCTTTTTCCTTCCCATGAACCGGCGAGCGACTTGAGTTGATCGAATGACTTCTGCGCGTCCGACTGGGCGAAAACCGCGGATGTGAACAACAGAATGCAGGCTGCGATACGTAGCGTTCTCATTTTCTTTTCTCCTTATGTTATTTGTGTTTTGCCCGATCGCGGGCAGTTTCCTTCGCGTACTCGGCTTCGACAAAAGTCTTTAAGTTGGTCAGGCTGTTTGGCCAGAAAACGCGATACTGATCCAGCCAGGCGTCGACTGCCTTTAGTGGCTCAGGATTGAGCGAGTAAAGACGATTCCGGCCTTCTCGCCTTTCCTGCACCAGGTGCGCTCGGCGCAACAAACGCAAATGTTTCGAGATGGCCGGCCGCGACATCGGAAAAACCCGCGCAATCTCCCCCGCCGGCTGAATGCCTTTCCGAAGAAGATCCAAGACTGCTCTTCTGGTCGGATCGGCTAAAACTTGAAAAGTCGTTTCCGTAGAATATGTAACCGATCGGTTCCGCATAATGTGTAACTGTACGGTTACGCGACAAACTTGTCAAGAGAAATTGTGTGTCTTACTTATGATATCTTGTAAGCCATGGTACGTCGGATCACCACAGTAAGTACAAAAGGCCAATTCGTCATTCCTGCAGAGATGAGGACCTCTCTGGGGATCGAACCGGGCACACGCATTGCCGTTACCCTGGATGGACAGAGAATTGTCATCGAGCCAGTGTCGGAAGAACTTGTGGAAAAAACGCGCGGACTGCTTTCCGGCAAACGTTCTCTGTCCGAAGAACTCAAGCGGCAGCGACGCCAGAAGGACAAATGGTAACCTACGTCCTGGATTCGAGCGCGATTCTGCGTTATCTGGATGACGAACCGGGCGCCGCTCGCGTTTCCGAAATCATCAAAGCTCACTTGGCGGGACACTGCGCGGCGATGGTTTCCGCGCTGCATTGGGGCGAAGTCGCCGGCATTATTTCCAAAGTACACGGCAGGCAAGCCATGGATCTCGTGCTTTCCCGTTTGGCTGCTTTCGGCTTAGTAATCGTTCCGGCGGATGGCGATGGAGCGGTCCGAGCGTCGTTAGTCAAGCTAAAGAGGGGCATTCCCTACCTCGATGCTTTTGGAGTGGACCTGACGGCGGATTCGGCGGATCGAATCTTTGTGACGGCGGATTTTGACTTCAAGCCTGCCGGTCGCGATGTGGCGATTGAGTTTCTGCCTGTCAAGTAATTCGAGCGGCCCAGACATCTCTCGAAGAGCCCTCACCATTTATCCCCTGTTCCCTGCTCGCACGTCGCATTAACGATAGGGCCGCCACGCTCTAGCTAAAGCCGCGAAACTTCTGCTTGACAACAGGCGTTGTTATATTACTATTAGGTTATATATATGCACGGTTATGCGAGATCTTGACGTCACTTTCGCAGCTCTGGCCGATCCTACACGCCGAGCCATTTTGGCTCGGTTAGCCAAGGGTGAGGCCTCGGTGATGGAGCTGGCGCAGCCCTTCGTAATGAGCCAGCCGGCGATTTCCAAGCACCTTAAAGTGCTGGAACGCGCCGGACTGATTTCATGCGGACGCGATGCGCAACGGCGTCCGCGGCGACTGGAAACCCGCCCCCTGCGCGACGCTAACCGATGGCTCGAAAACTATCGCCAGTTCTGGGACGCGCAGTTCCGGCGCCTGGACGACCTTCTGCAGGATCTGCAAACTGGCAATCCCATGATTAAGAAAAACAAGATCAAGAAAAAGAAGAGTGCCCGTTTAAAAGGAGATCAAGAATGAAAAACAACGGAATGTTCAACATCACAGCGCATGGGGACCGCGAGATTGTAGTAACGCGTGTCTTCGACGCACCACGTCGGCTGGTATTCGACGCGTACACCAAACCGGAACTCATAAAGAAGTGGTTGCTTGGACCGGACGGTTGGTCGATGCCGATCTGCGAGACGGACTTGAGGACGGGCGGCAAGTATCGCTACGTCTGGAGGAATGAAACTGACGGGAGTGAAATGGGGATGGGTGGCGTCTATCGCGAAGTCGTCCCGCCGGAACGAATTGTCGTGACGGAGGTCTTCGATGAGGCATGGTATCCGGGTGAGGCGGTGGACAGCATTATCTTGGTCGAGCAGAACGGCCAGACCACGCTTACGCAGACGATTCTCTATGACTCCCGCGCGACACGCGATGCTGTGTTGAAATCGCCGATGCAGACCGGCATGGCTGCGAGCTACGACCGGCTGGAGAAATTCTTGCCTTCGCTGAGGCGCGAGGCATTGAGCGCGTAAGTGTGGCCGCAGGCAGAAAGTCCCGCCCCAAGCGAAGCTTGACCGGGGCACCCTCGAGAGCTTAAGGATACCGAGTGAGGAGTTCTAACTCTGACTGCGTACCAAGTTCAGAAAGAATTCATGCACGCGGGTGTCTTCGCTGAGTTCGGGATGGAAGGTCGCGGCCATGACTCTTCCCTGCCGGACTGCTACGGGATCGTTGCCTTCGGTGGCGATCACTTCGACACCGGGGCCGACGCGTTCTATCTTTGGGGCACGGATGAAGACCATTTCGATCGGCTCTTTACCCAAGCGGCCTTCGCGAATCGAGCTATCAATCTGGCGTCCGTAGGCGTTGCGGCGAATGCGGATGTCAAGCGCGCCTAATCCCGACTGCTGCGGGTTCTCCACTTCGTTGGCCAGCAGGATTGCGCCGGCGCAGGTGCCGAAGGTTGGCTTTACATGAACGAACTGCTTCAGCTTTTCAAATCCCGCTTCGCCGAGCAGTTTGAGGAACGTGCCCGATTCGCCGCCGGGGATGACGAGGCCGTCGATCTCGTCGAGTTGTTCCGGCTTTTTGACCAGCACAACTTCAGCGCTCAGCTCTTCGAGCCGTTTGCGGTGCGCGTCGAAATCGCCCTGCAGTGCTAAGACACCGATTTTCATGCTCTTCTCCTCCAGCGTGCATCGCGTCGACGTTATGTATTCATTCGTTGTGACGAATGCCGGTGGGAATGCATTGCGCCCCGTCACCGATGTCCGGACCTTGTGCGGGCGGGGAGCATCTAACTCCACGGATTGAGCACCGCTTTGAGCAGTTGAAAATCCGAAACATCGCGCGTTACCAGAGTGAGGTGATGAAACTCTGCTGTGGCTACAAGAAACGCGTCCATTGCGCCTATCGGCCGCCCCGCAGCGGCACTGCGTGAAACCGCTTTGCCCCAGGCCTCCGCAATGTTGGCGTCGACCGGCAATATTCTGCCCTCGAATCGCAGCGGCACCTCATGCCCCAGCCATGCCTCCAGCCGACGTCGACGCGCTCCCGGCGCCAGCCGTTCCACGCCGTAGCTAAGCTCTGCGAGCGTGATGACACTTATAAAAACCCGATCCTCATCGATGGATTCCATCCATCCGATGAGGCCGGGATTGGGTCGCGGTTTAGTCCATTCCGAAACCGCATTCGTGTCCAGCAGAAAGCTCATAGATCAATTTTCCGAGGGCGCTCTTTGAGTCGACGGATCTTCAGGCCCGATCCCCGCAGCGGAGACGCCGCAAAAAATTCGGCGAGGTTGCCCACGCGTTGTGTCTTTCGTTGCCATTCCTCGGCCCCGACGACCACGGCCGCAGTGCGGCCCTTTCGAGTGATGGTCTGCGGCCCCTCGGACATTGCCCGCTCGATGATTTCGCTAAATTTTGCTTTGGCTTCGGCCACGGTCCAGGTTTGCGTGCTCATTTGCGCTCTCCATAGCTCAGAAGATCATCATAGTCATTATAGTCATTTGGCAACGTCAGAGCAACGGCGGCGGATGAGCTGTTCGCTGCTGTGCGTAATTCCTACCAGCCTCTAGTTTGCAGCATGTGGGCTTCGTCCAGTGCGGCTACGGCGAGGCCTTTCATCGCACCGACCAGGTCTTCGCTTACCTCAAGTAACACTTTGGGGTCGTTGTAGTGCGTGGCTGCTTGCACGATTGCCCTCGCGCGCTTCGCGGCTTCCTCGGGATTGGCGAAGGTGGTGGAATCTTGCATGAAGATGCCGGAGCCGACGAATACGGATTCGGCTCCGAGCTGCATGACCAGCGAGGCGTCGGCGGGAGTGGCGATGCCTCCGGCGGAGAAATTCGGAACCGGCAACTTGCCTTCCTTGGCGACGAGCCGCACCAATTCATAGGGAGCTCCATGCTCTTTGGCTTTGGAGTAGAGTTCTTCTTCGCCGAGCACGGTCAGGATTTTTATCTCTTGCACAATTTGCCGCATGTGTTTAACGGCGTGGACAACGTCGCCGGTGCCGGCTTCGCCCTTGGTGCGAATCATGGCTGCGCCCTCGGCGATGCGGCGCAAGGCTTCGCCCAGGTTGCGGGCGCCGCAGACAAACGGAACCGTGAAAGCGTGTTTGTCGACGTGGTGAGCTTCATCAGCGGGAGTGAGCACTTCGGATTCGTCGATGTAGTCGACACCCAGGTCTTGCAGAATCTGCGCTTCGGCGAAGTGTCCGATGCGGCACTTGGCCATCACCGGGATCGAGACGGCTGCCATAATCTCGCGGATTTTCTTGGGCGAGGCCATGCGCGCTACTCCGCCTTCGGCGCGGATTTGCGCGGGCACGCGCTCAAGGGCCATTACCGCGACAGCGCCAGCTTTCTCGGCAATTACGGCTTGCTCGGCGTTGGTGACGTCCATGATGACGCCGCCTTTTAACATTTCGGCGAGGCCGGTTTTCAGGCGCAGGCTGGTGGATCTTCCGTTGTTGTTCGACATAAGTCCTCTTTTCACGAAAACTCGTTAGCGTCCCTGAGGCGCGCCTCAATCCGGTGTCGTTCTATCCTCATGCTTACTGGCGCAGACAAAATGCATAGATCCTTCGCTTCGCTCAGGATGACAGCGTAGTTTTATCGTACGACTTTATTGGCTAGATTGGAATGTCCATTTTACTATATTCTTTCCATACCACTCTCTAACGTTGTCGTCGCGACTTCAGTCAGGCATCTGCATTTTCGCGGCGCAGGGGAACAGCAGATTCCTCGCTTCGCTCGGAATGACAAACTTTAGGGAGACAAACTTCAAGGACGCATGGCGAAGAAGTCGAGCACGCTGCCGTTGAACCTTAAAGGGCCGAAGGCTCGCATGCCTCTGTATCGCTGGCTTTATGAGGAATTGCGCTCGGCCATTCTTGCCGGACGTTTGCATCCGGGCGCTCGCCTGCCCGCTACGCGCGATCTGGCTTCGCAATACGGAATCTCTCGTCCAACAATTGTGACCGCCTTTGAGCAGTTACGGTCGGAGGGTTATGTGGAGGGCAAGGTCGGCTCGGGGACGTATGTCAGTAAAACGCTTCCTGACGAATTGTTGCAGGCACCGCGTACGAAATCAGTGGCAGGCGCGCGGCGGCGCGGCATTCCGCTTTCTGCCTATGCTCGACGGCTACAGCCGCTGCTTCGCCGAGAGCCTGGTCTGGCGCGGGCATTTCGCGCAAGCCAGCCTGCGCTCGATGCTTTTCCGATGAGCCTCTGGGCGCAGGTGGCAACACGACGTTTGCGGCGCGTCTCATCGCGTTTGCTGGCGGGTGGAGAGGCACTGGGGTATCGGCCGCTGCGCGAGGCCGTTGCCGAATATCTGAATACGTCTCGCGGCGTGAAGTGCGCGGCAGATCAAGTGTTGATCATTTCTGGCGTGCAACAGGCGCTCGATCGGGCTGCGCACTTGCTGCTCGATCCCGGCGATCCGGTGTGGATGGAGGAACCGGGATATCCTGGCGCCGCGGTCGTGTTCCGAGCGGTTGGTGCGAAGATCTGCGCCGTGCCCGTCGATGCGGAAGGCCTGAACCTCGAAGTTGGGCGACGACGATGGCAGCAACGTCCCCAGCTGGTTTATGTAACTCCGGCTCACCAATTTCCTCTGGGCGTGACCATGAGTTTGCGGCGGAGATTGTCTCTGCTCGAGTGGGCGCGGCGATCGAGGACCATCATCTTCGAAGACGACTATGACAGCGAATACCGCTATTCAGGACGGCCTATTCCGGCGTTGCAAGGTTTGGACCGGGCCGCAGTGGTGATATTCGCGGGCAGCTTCACTGACGTTCTTTTTCCCGCGCTACGACTCGCGTATCTGGTGGTTCCGTCCGACATGGTGGACATTTTTGCCGCGGCGGAGTCGGTGAGCACGCATCATCCGCCGCTGATCGATCAGGCGATTTTGTGCGATTTCATCCGCGAAGGCCACTTTGCGCGACATGTCCGACGGATGCGGGAATTGTATGCTGAGCGTTTGTCCGTGCTGGTGGAATCTGCCCGAGAGCGGCTCGGCGGATTGCTGGAGATTCCTCCCGTCGAAGCTGGCTTGCGAACTGTAGCCTGGTTGCAAGGCGGACGTTCTGCTGAGCGCGCCGCACAGGCTGCGGCGAAACACGACGTCGAAGTGGTTCCGTTGAGCCGATATTCATGGGGTCGTGTGCGGCGGGACGGATTGGTGCTTGGCTTTGCGGCCGTGGACGGGCGCGAAATCCGGCGCGGAGTCGAGCAGTTGGCGCGGGCGCTTGAGGAGTGTCGAGGATGACTAAGTCGGGACGGGCGATGACGCTCTGCTCCTTTGAATCTTTATCTTTCTACGAACTTGGCGAACATTTTCTGGGGATCGATGGCGATGAACAGCCCCTGGCTGCGGGCAAGCACTTCGTTGTTTTGATTGAGGATCTCCGCCATGTTGGTGTGCTGCCGTCCGCGGACGCGTAATTCTCGCGATTCCACACGCAGGGGTTGGTTCAGTGGCACCGGCTTCAGGTAATTCACCTTAATCTCTGAGGTTAGCGCGATGACGTTTCGCAGCTTGTTTACTTTGCCCATAGCCTCGTCCAGGATAGTCGCGATAATGCCGCCGTGGGCGTGGCCGGGCGGACCGGTATAGCGTTTGCCCAGGCGGAAGCGGCAGATGAAGGATTCGGTCTCTTCGTCGTAGGCGAACTTGAGACGCATGCCATCGGGGTTATTGTTGCCGCAAGCGAAGCAGTAGTTTTTCTGCATGCGGATGTAGCGGGTGTCGTGGCCGTGGCCTGTGGATTTCTTCGGCATCGCGTCAAGAGCATTAAACCACGAAGGACACAAGGGTACACAAAGGAAACTTATCCTCAGCAGTCGTGCGAAGACTGGTTTTGTGATAATCGAACTTTCAACAGGCTACGTTCCCGATTCGATTCCTTCCACAACAAGTCATTGTGCGCATCACAGATGGCTGTGATAAACTTCGGGGCCAAACGCAGCTACGTGTTTTTTAAACGAGTTATGACAATGCGCACACCCCGACCTTTGGAGGTCTCGTAGATGGGCCTCGCTCTTCTTGTGATTATCTGGTTGATCACCTTTGTCAGCACTTACTTTTTCGCAGCCCAAACCTGGTGGTTACCGCATGGCGCATCGACGTCCACGCCCTGGATTGACCATCAGTTTGCGCTCACATACTTGATCATGGGGGTCGTTTTCGTGGCCGCCCAAGGGGCTCTTGGGCTTTTCGTGTGGCAATACCGGGACCGCGGAAGCGCCAGCAAGGTTACCTACTCTCACGGCAACACCCGAATGGAAGTAATTTGGACCGCCCTGACGGCCATCCTGTTTATTGGGCTGAACCTCATGGGCAGTCCCATCTGGGCGTCGGAGCGCTTTGCGCCAGCCGATCCGGGTTCGGTTCCGGTGGAAGTTACCGGCATGCAGTTTGCCTGGTACTTCCGCTATCCAGGGACGGATGGAAAATTCGGCCGCACGGATCCGAAGCTTATGGATCCTTCCGCGGGAAACGAAGCTGCGCTCGGGCTCGACACGACTGACCCGGCAGCCAAAGATGATGTCGTTACCGGCACCATGTTCTTACCTGTGAATCGGCAGGTCGATCTGACCTTGCGAGCGGTCGACGTTATCCACAGCTTTTTTGTTCCACAAATGCGATTTAAACAAGATGCAGTTCCGGGACTGATCATCCATATGCACTTCACACCCACCGAAGTTGGCGAGTACGAGATCGCCTGCGCCGAGCTTTGCGGACTCGGGCATTACAAAATGCACGGCATGTTGCACGTTGTTAGCCAGGAAGATTTTGACAAGTGGCTGGCCGTACGGGAGGCGGAGAAACAGTAATGGCGACTAGCGCTACAATTCACTCGCACGCTCCTCAGGGATTTATCCGCAAGTATATTTTCAGCCTGGATCACAAGGTCATCGGGCTTCAGTATTACTTTCTCGCGCTGGTGGCGGTGTTTGTCGGGATGTTCCTGTCGATTCTGATGCGGGTTCACATGATCTGGCCGACGGCGGTTTTGCCGCTGGTAGGCGAGATCAAGCCCGAAACCTACTTGAGCCTGCTGACCATGCACGGCACGATCATGGTTTTTTTCGTGCTGACCACGGCACCTCAAGGCGGGTTTGGAAATTATTTCTTGCCCATCCAGATCGGTGCGCCAGATATGGCGTTTCCGGTCCTGAACATGCTTTCGTTCTGGACCACGTTCGTGGCATTCATCACGATACTGGCTGCGTTCTTTGTGACCGGAGGAGCTCCGCTTCACGGCTGGACCGGCTATGCTCCGCTCAGCGCGCTGACTAACTCCGGCCCCGGGGAACAACTCGGCGCGGACTTGTGGATCACGAGCATCGCGATTTTCTGCATCGCGTCGCTGATGGGTGCGCTGAACTTTATCACCACTACGCTGGACCTGCGGGCTAAGGGCATGACCATGATGCGCATGCCCCTGACGGTTTGGGCGTGGTTTGTGACGGCGATTCTTGGTCTACTGGCTTTCGGCGTACTGCTTTCCGCTGGCATACTGCTGCTGCTGGATCGCAATCTGGGAACCAGCTTTTACGTTCCGTTGGTCGTAGTCAACGGGCAGGTCATGGGGCACAGGGGTGGGTCACCCTTACTCTGGCAGCATTTGTTCTGGTTCTTCGGGCATCCCGAGGTCTACATCGCCATTTTGCCTGGGATGGGCGTGGCTTCGCAGTTGCTGTCAACCTTTTCGCGCAAACCAATTTTCGGTTACAAGGCGATGGTGTATGCGATTATGGCCATCGGCTTTTTGGGATTCATGGTTTGGGGCCATCACATGTTCATGAGCGGCATGAGCCCGTACACGGCTTTTGCCTTCTCGCTGATGACCATGGCGATCGGCGTACCTTCTGCGATTAAGACTTTCAATTGGCTGGGAACCATTCACGGCGGACGCGTGCGCTTTCAGACGCCCATGCTTTATGCCATCGGCTTCGTTTCCCTCTTCGTCTCTGGCGGATTGAGCGGGCCATTTCTGGCGCAACCCGTGCTCGATATTCCCTTGCATGACACAGCTTTCGTGGTTGGCCACTTCCATCTCATCATGGGGGTCGCGGCGATCTTTGGCATGTTCGCTGGCACCTACTATTGGTTCCCCAAAATGTTTGGCCGCATGATGAATGAGACCTGGGGCCGGATCCATTTCGTGATCACGCTGGTCGGCACCTATTGCATTTTCATGCCGATGCACTATCTGGGCATGGCGGGACAGCCGCGGCGTTATTCTCAGTTCACCGAGCTGGCTTATCTGCATAAGCTTATTCCTCTGAACACCTTCATTACGTATGCGGCGATCGTCACCGTTTCGGCCCAATTCATCTTTGTGATCAATTTGTTCTGGAGCATGTTCAAAGGTCCGAAGGCCAGCGACAATCCGTGGGAGTCGACGACCCTGGAGTGGATCACTGCCACGCCGCCTCCGCATGACAACTTCGGAGGACACACGCCGGTGGTGAATCACGGGCCGTATGAGTACAGCGTGCCGGGCGCGCCGCAGGATTACATCATGCAAACCGATCCGGCGACGGTTGCATCACATTAGGCGAGGATCGCGGGCGAGGGCGTCCGCGCTACACGACAGATGGCGACTTTGAGCTCTCCAGTTTCGATTGAGGTACCGACCACAGGTCAAGGCGGCGGAGGAACACGTCCGCCTGTTTATGGCGGTGGTGGCGATGGACGCGGCGACGGTTCTCCGGATTACGGAGCGCGGCTACGCCGAGTTCGATTGGGACTCGCGATCGGGCTGACTTCGATCACGATGATCTTTGTCTCTCTTACGAGCGCGTATGTTGTGCGCCGGGGTTTGCCGACGCTCGATGAACGCACCAACACTTATGTTCGCGATTGGATTCCTGTCGACCTCCCGATTGCTCTTCTACTGGTGAACACGCTGCTGCTGCTGGTAAGCAGCATCACGGCCGAGTTAGCGCGACGGCAGATTACGCGCCAGGCGGCGTTGGCGCCGCTCCGTTCCATACCGGGTGTTTCTCTGGGTGAAGGCAAGGCCTTTCCCTGGCTGGGCGTCACGGTCGTGCTTGGCGGAGGGTTTCTGACCGGGCAGTGGATGGCCTGGCGTGAACTCGCGGATCGCGGCTTTTACCTGGCGACCAGTGCGAGCAGTTCGTTTGTTTATCTGCTAACGGCAACCCACGCGGTCCACCTC